>JGI24519J20070_1000006_pt1 | contig 254508 bp, 290 predicted proteins | sample LinPmetageLP43_FD_20070 | JGI IMG/M metagenome (IMG submission 20070) | reverse complement strand
GAGCTTCACTCCAAGGTCGTTGCCGCTGGATCGAAACCCGGCCAGTCGCAATCGGCAGTCATCGAAATGGCGCTGAAGGCGTATTTCTCCCTCGCGCTCGATCAGGTCCGCGAGTCCGGCATGATCAGGCGTCAGGACGATATCCTGCGTACGCTTGCGCGCATCGAGCGTGACCAGCAGGCGCATATGGAAATGACCGACCTCATCGCCTGGTATGAACTCCTGTTCTCGCCGCCGATGACCGATGAGCAGATCAATGCTGCGATCGCAGACACAAAGAAACGCCACGCACAGTTCCGCAAGGCTGTGCAGAACCGGCTGGGGTCCGGGCGCAGACTGCTTGGCGAGGCGCTGGCGGATGCGGTGTTCAGTGAGGATGACTTTGTCTCAATGCAGGATAGGCGGCAGTGAACCCCAGCGACAACAACCCTGGTCCTGTCGACCCTGACCAGCTCTTCACTCCGGAAGAGGCCGCTGCGCTGCTTAACGTGAAACCTCAGACACTCGCTAAATGGCGGATGGGCGGACGAGGCCTTGGCCCACGTTTCGTGAAAGTCGGCAGAGCGATCAGATATCGCCGCGCAACGCTCGTGTCATTCATTGAAGGCAACACGTTCACGAACACCGCCGAAGCCAGATCAGGCCTGCGCGAACACTAATTTGTGTGGGCAATGTGTGGGCACGTCGAAATTCAAAAAATTAGAATTGTCGCTAGAGCCTTGTTTCCTTTGGTGCACCCGGAGCGATTCGAACGCCCGACCCCCAGATTCGTAGTCTGGTGCTCTATCCAGCTGAGCTACGGGTGCCCCCATAAGGAAGGCGGACACATACAGGCAGGTTTCGCAGCTTGCAAGCCTGCCTGACACGGGTTTTCACGGAAAACTGCACTCAGGGCTGCGGCGCAGCGATCTGCAGTCCCGTAACGCCGGAAATCCAGTCTGCATAAGCCGCGACACGGGTATAGATTCCGGGGCTTTCCGGACGGCCGCAGCCGAGGCCCCAGCTGACAATGCCGACCTGGACCGGGGGGCCATCATAGTCGCGATAAACCAATGGGCCGCCACTATCGCCCTGGCAGGAATCCGTCGTGCCGGCGCCGGCGCAGATCTGGCTGTCCGGACTGATGGCGATATCCGTATATATCTCAGACAGCCCATAGCGGTCGACGAGGCTGTCGATCTGCTGCCGGCAGGCCTCTGTCTCGACAAAAGGAACATAACCTTCCTGAAGGCGCATCTTGGGGGCGCTGAGCTGACGGCCAGTCTGGCTGAAGGCCTGCTCGCTGGGCCCGTCTTCCTCCGTGCGGCCATATCCGGCAACCACGAGGGGTGGGCCGTCGAGATTATCCTCTGGTGGCCCCGCCGTCAGGCCGTCCACAAGGGCGACGGGACCTACCCAGGGACTTTCGAGGCGCAGCAGGGCGATATCATTGCCGGCTTCGGGCATTTCAGGCTTGTATTCCGGGTGAACGACAATGGCGCTTAGCGGGAACACGGTTCCGGCCCCCCGCCTGCGCAAATCGGACGCGCCAATGGCGAGACTCAAAACACCAAACCTGACGAGTTCGCCATCGTCGGCGCGTGCATATTGATAGGCACGGCCGGCTGTCTCAATGCGCGCGTCTTCAACGCAATGGGCGGCCGTGAGGGCCCATTCGGACGAAATCATCGTGGCGCCACACTCATGGAACAGCGAATGGCCCAGAACGGTCTGCAGCGAGGCCATGCCCGGCCAGTCATCTGCGCGGGCATCGCGTCCTGCAATAATCTGTGCAGATGCAGCGGCGGTCGTAACGGCGCAAGCGCACGCCAGCAACGCAAAGCGCCTGACGAACGCGCGATATGCCAACCTCAGCATGATGCTTTGACCTCGCTAGAGGCGATTATTCTACGCCTCTCGGCAGTGCACAACAAGGGCGCGCACAAGGCCCGTCAGAGTGCCGCCGGGGTTGCCGAGCGCGCGATTCCGGTCGTCCTGGCGATCCAGTCAGCATAGGCCGAGACGCGCATATAGACGCCCGGGCTGCCCTCGCGGCCACAGCCGAGGCCCCAGCTGACCACGCCAACCTGGACCGGTCCGTTGCCACCATTACCGCGCTGGACCAGCGGTCCGCCACTGTCGCCCTGGCAGCTATCGGAATAGCTTGCGCCGGCGCACATCTGGGTCTCGGACGAGACGCTGACACCGGCATAGTCTTCCTGCAGGCCATATTGGGTGATCAGGCCATCAAGGTCTGTCTTGCATTCCTGCGGGGTGATCTTGGGGAGGTAGGCCTCCTGCAACACCATCATCGGCGCGCTGAGATGGCGCCCGGTGCGGCTGACGGCTTCCTGCCCGGTGGCCTGTTCGCCGGTCTTGCCATAGCCGGCGACGGTCAGCTCCGAATAGGGCGGGTCGAAATCACTGACGCTACCGGTGAGACCATCGAGCCTTGCCACGGCGCCTTTCCAGGCCCCGTCAATGCGCACGAGGGCCAAGTCATTGCCCTGCTCGGCATGGCCGCGCTTATAGCCCTGATGCACGACGACTTCGCGGATCGGGAAAACGCTGCCCCGCGCGACCTTGCGCAGGTCCCCTGCCCCGATGGTCAGGATCATCGGGCCGAAGCGCATGAGGTCTCCCGACGCATCCGGCACATATTGGATGGCGCGGCGGCCATTCTCGATACGGGCGGTCTCGACGCAATGGGCCGCCGTGATGGCCCAGCTGTCCGAAATCATCGTGGCGCCGCACTCGTGATAGATATCCTTGCCGCTGACCGATTGCATTGAGGCCATGCCCGGCCAGTCAGCTGGATCTGCGTCCCTTCCTTCCACGACACAGGCCGTGGCGAGCGTGAGCGCGCCGAGCGCGAGGCTCCATTTTGTGATCTTTTTCATGTCCGTCCCCTTTATCTCCCGGACATGTATACCCCTCTTGCGATGGCGCGCGCCAGTGTGCTGGCGGCAAGCTCGCCAATGCGGGCAACCGTGGCGGACGTCGGATCGGGCAAGGCCCGCTTGCCGGTGGCCAGTACGAACACGGCGTCGCCATCAAACGGCGCAAAGACAGGCCGGATCGCGCGCGAGAAACCGGACAGGGCCATCTGCGCGACGCGCTTGGCCTGATCTGGCGTCAGGATGGCGTCGGTGGCGATGCAGGCAATAGTCGTGTTCTGCCCAAGGCTGGGGTTAAGCTTGGCCGCGCCCCAGTCTTCGGCATTCATGGAAAAGTCGGATGGCGGGCGCGCGCCGCCGAATTCGCCGTCTATTTCATAGGGCCAGGCCCAGAAGGCATCCGTGCCGGGCATATAGACCGAGCCATAGCAATTGACCGCCGCGAGGGCGCCGACGGTGATTTTGTCTTTCGTCACGATACTGGCCGAGCCTGTGCCGCCCAGATGGGCGCCAGCTGCCGCGCCATAGCCTGCCCCTGCCCGCCCGAGACGGAACGTGCCCGATGCATTGTCATAGGCCGTGCGGCCGAGTGCGGCATAGGGCGAGGCATCGCCCCAGTCCTTGTCGCCGCCATTGGCGAGGTCATAGAGGATCGCTGCCGGGACAATGGGCGATTTGGGCACCGTGGGCAGGTCGATCAGCCCGAAACCACGTCCGGCCTTCTTCAGGCCCGCAGCGACGCCGTCAGCGGCCGCGAGGCCGAAGGCGCTGCCGCCGGAAAGGCAGATGGCATCCACGACATCGACCAGTGTGCCACCTGCGAGCAGGTCGGTCTCGCGTGTGCCCGGTCCGCCACCTGCAACGCATACAGCTGCGACAGCCGGTTTCTCGGCGAGAATCACGGTTGCGCCCGTGCGCACACGCGCATCCTCTGCCTGCCCGACGCTGATACCTGCCACATCCGTAATCAGGTTATTCTTTCCGGGCTTTGCCATCATCTCTGCCTTTGCCTTTTCATTCCTTGACCAGTCTCTTAAGGTCAGCAGGACACCGCGCCAAGCAAAGGGTTTCTCATGTATCGCCGCACACTCTCTACCCGCCGTTTACTCGGCTTGCCCCTTATCGCACTTGCCGGCCTGACGCTGAGCGCCTGCACGCAGGCGAAAAGCAACGTGGCTTCAACCTCCGATGCCGCCAAGAGCGCCGCCCAGACAGCCGAATCACTAAGCCCACCGACCGGCGACCTGAGCTGGACCAAGGGCGCGATGGTGGCGGCAGCGAACCCGCTGGCCGTCGACGCGGGCCTCGAAGTGATGCGCAATGGCGGCAACGCGATTGATGCGGCCATTGCCGTTCATGCCGTGCTCGGCCTGGTCGAACCGGAAAGCTCGGGCATCGGCGGCGGTGCCTTCATGGTCTATTATGATCGCGCCAAGGACGAGATCACCGTGTTCGATGGCCGCGAAGTGGCGCCTTCCGGTGCGACGGCAGACTATTTCGTCAAGGATGGCGAAGTGATGGGCTTCATTGATGCCTGGCAGTCGGGCCATTCGGTTGGCGTGCCGGGACAGGTCGCGCTCTACAAGGCCGCGCATGATGCGGCTGGCACGGGCGACTGGGCGGCTGATTTCGCTCCGGCGATCCGGCTTGCCGAGAATGGTTTTGCAGTGGGCGAAAAACTGGCCGCAGCGCTGTCCTCAGAGCGCCTGCGCGCCGCGATCAACCTGGACGAAAATCCGGTGACGGCGGCCTATTTCTATCCGGGCGGCGAGCCCCTTCCCGAGGGCCACCTGCTGAAGAACCCGGACTATGCTGAAACGCTGAAAGCCATCGCCGCAGAAGGCCCGAGCGCGTTTTACAAGGGCGAGATTGCCGAAGGCATCGTCGCAGCCGCCGGCGCAGAGCCCTATGGCAGCGTGATGACACTGGAAGACCTGTCCAATTACACCGTGAAGGCGCGCCCTGCCGTCTGCGGCACGCTGCCGTCCGGTTACAAGATCTGTTCGGCGCCGCCGCCAAGCTCGGGCGGTATCGCCCAGAACGAGATCATGGGCCTCTATGACCTGATGAAGCCCGGCCCGAACGTGAAAGTCTCGGAAGACTATTACCTGAAGATCTTCGTCGACGCCCAGCGCCTCGCTTATGCCGACCGCGACTATTACGTGGCTGACGCAGACCAGGTGACGGTGCCAACAGCCGACCTGATCAATCCGGACTATCTGAAAGTGCGCGCTACCGAAGCCTTTGCGCCGGACGCCCATGCCACTCCGGGAGACCCGGGCGTTGCCCTTGGCCGCAGCCCGATGATCGGCATGTGGGGCCAGGACAAGACCGAGCACAAGCCGGGCACGACGCACATATCCATCATCGACACGGACGGCAATGCCGTCTCGATGACGGCGACTGTTGAAGCCGCCTTCGGCTCGTCGCGCATGACGCATGGCTTCCTGCTCAACAACCAGCTGACCGACTTCTCCCGCGCACCGACAGCGGGTGGCCAGCCTGTGGCCAACGCCCCTGCTGCCGGCAAGCGTCCGCGCAGCTCGATGTCACCGACCCTCGTGTTCGATCCTGAGGGCGACCTGTTCATGGTCACCGGCTCGCCGGGCGGCAACTCGATCATAGCCTATGTCGCCAAGACGCTCGTGGGCGTTATGGAATGGGGCCTGACGGCGCAGGAAGCCGTTGACCTGCCAAACATCATCGCGCGGGGTGATACGGTCGGCGTCGAAGTGGACCGCGAAGGCGGCCCGGAAGATGCCGAAACCCTGCGCCAGATGGGCTACGACGTTGAAGAGCGCACAGGCGAGAATTCCGGCCTGCATGTCATCGTCGTGCGCGACAATGGCCTTGAAGGCGCGGCCGACCCGCGCCGTGAAGGCGTGGCGAAGAAGCTGGAATAGATATCACCCAAGCGATGTTTCCATAGAGGCTCGTCCTGAGTAAAGACAAAGGACGAGCCCCGAACGGAGCGATCCAAACGCCCGCGCCGCCCTTCGACGTCGCTCAATGTGAGCGCTCTAGAACACATGTGACCATGGCCAAGCTTTATTTCTCGTATGCGGCGATGAATGCCGGCAAGTCGACGATCCTGCTGCAGGCGGCGCACAATTATCGTGAGCGGGGCATGGACGTGCTGCTGCTCACGTCGGAGCTTTATGGTGGCACCGAGGACGGCCATATCTCGTCGCGCATCGGCATCAGCTCCGAAGCCACGCTCTATTCCGACAAGGTGGACCTATTCGCGCTCGTGCAGGATGTGATGGCCAAGGGCCGGCTCGACGCAATCTTCGTGGACGAGGCACAATTCCTGACGAAAGCGCAGGTCTGGCAGCTGGCGCGTGTGACGGACTACCTCCACGTCCCGGTGCTCACCTATGGCCTGCGCACAGACTTCCGGGGAGAGCTGTTCGAGGGCTCTGCCGCCCTGCTGGCGATTGCCGACAATCTGCGCGAGATCCGCACGATCTGCGAATGCGGCAGCAAGGCCACGATGGTGGTGCGGCTCGGCCCAGACGGGAAAGCCCTGACAACAGGCGACCAGGTGTCGATCGAGAAGACGACTTATATCTCGCTCTGCCGGCGTCATTGGGAAGAACGCATGGGGCGTTTCCCGATAGGCTGAGCGACCGCGATCCAAGCGCCGCGATGTCACGCAAACGTCGCAAATATGCGGCTGGTTGCGCTAAGACATCCCCGTTATAGCCGGGCACAAACCTGACCTTGATGGAGCCTGACATGACCCTCGCCCGCCTCGTTCTTGCCAGCGCATCTGCGCTTGCCCTTGCTGCCTGCGCCAGCGTCCCGGCCTATCCGACAGTTGCGGTGATGCCGCTTGCCGAGACGGGCGTTGTTGGCGCTACGGGCGACAGTGCAGACGATCCAGCCATATGGGTCAGCCCGACCGATCCGGCGCAATCACTGGTCCTCGGCACCAACAAGCAGGAAGGCCTCGTCGTGTTTGCGCTCGACGGGTCGGAAGCACAGCGCCTGCCGCTGGGCCCGATCAACAATGTCGACGTGCGCCAAGGCCTGGGCGGACCGTTCGACCTCGCCGTGGCCAGCAATGACACGCAGGGCATTTCAGTCTTCTCGATCAAACGCGCCACCGGCGAAGTGGCCCATATCAACGACATCCAGACCGGCAAGGCAGAGCCCTATGGCATCTGCCTTGGCGACGGCAAATCGCGCCCGATTGCAGGGGTCACCTACAAGGATGGTACGATCGAGCTCTGGGAGATCGATGGCGAAGCCGATGGCGTCACCGGCAAGCTGGTCCGCAGCGTGAAACTGGCGACACAGCTGGAAGGCTGCGTCTTTGACGAGCCGAACGGCACATTGGTCATTGGCGAGGAAGAGCACGGCATCTGGACGCTGGCTTATGAAGAGGCCGATTCACAGCCGGTCGAACTCGACGCGATTGCCGCGGGCAATGGCCTCGTGGCCGATGTTGAAGGCGTCTCGATCTGGCGTGGCAAGGACGGCAAGGGCTGGATTGTCGCCTCGGCGCAGGCAGCCAATCGCTATGTCGTGTATGAGCGTCAGGCACCGCACACGCCGATGGGCGCCTTTAAGATCGGCGAAAATACCGAAGCAGGTGTCGACGGCGTGACGCATACGGACGGGATCGACATTGTCTCGGCCGCCCTGCCCCAGTATCCGCGCGGCCTTCTCACTGTGCAGGATGATGCCAACCCGCTGAAGGAGCAGGACCAGAATTTCAAACTGGTGAGCTGGGCCGATGTCGAAGCCGCGCTCGGCCTGCCTTTGCTGGAAGCCGAATAGGTATCAGGCGGAGAGCCTCGCCTGTTGCAGGGGCGGCTCTCCGCGCAGCTCGGGCCTGCCGATAAGGTAGCCCTGGGCCAGGTCACATCCCAGCTGCGCGATGAGGTGGAGGTTTTCGCCTGTCTCGATGCCCTCGGTGCAGCTCGTGATGCCAAGCTCCTTGCACAGCGCAATGGTGGCTTTCAGGATCGTGCCGCGCACAGTCTTGCCGCCCTCCTGGGCGACGAATGAGCGGTCGATCTTGATTTTGTTGATCGGCAGCTGGTCAATCAGCTTGAGCGAGGAATAGCCGGTGCCGAAATCGTCGAGGGCGACGGTCACGCCCATCGCACGCACCTTGCTGAGGATTTCCGTGCTGAGATCGAGATTGCTGAAATAGATATGCTCGGTGACTTCCAGCTCCAGGCGCGCCGGATTGACCCGGTTGCGGGTCAGCAGGCTGTCGAGCCTGTCGAGGAACTGGTCAGAACAGAGCTGGCTGGGTGAGATATTCAGCGCCAGGAACGTGTCACTATCATCCATGCTAGAGACCGCCTTGTCAGCCAGCGACCAGAAAAGCGGATCGATCAGCCCAAGACGCTCGGCCGCCTGGATGAACTGGCTGGGCATCGGGTCGGACTGCAGACCGCTATGTGGCCAGCGCGCCAACATCTCATGCCCGACAATGCGGCCCGTACGCACATCCATGATGGGCTGGAAAGCGGGTTCGAACCGGCGATTGGCAACGGCCGACACAAGCGCAAGATCCACCATGTCGGCTTCGCGGCTGCCGATGTCGAGCGCCCTGTTGAAACGGGCCACGCCGCCGCCGACACCCTTGATCCGCAGCATGGATTTATCGGCCGCGTGCAACATCTCGTTCTGCTCGAAAGTATCCATAAGGTGGATCGCATAACCGATAGACGCCCCGACAAAGACCTGACCGACGGCGGAATCGATGCCGCGGATCAGTTCTGTCTGCATGTCTTCAAGGATCTGCTGGATGGAGGCAGAGCCACCGGATACCTTCACGACAAACGCGAACTCGTCACCGCCCAGCCGCGCCGCATGCGCCAGAGCGGAATTGCCTGACAGACGGCTCGCTATGGTCTTGAGCACCTCGTCGCCGATCGCATGGCCATAGCGGTCGTTCAGGTGCTTGAACCTGTCGAGGTCGACAAAGGCACAGGCAAAGGGAACGCCACGCGCGATATGCGCATCGACTTCACGCACGAAAGCGCGACGGTTGAGGATTCCCGTCAGCGGATCTTCATCGGCAAGCGACTTGATTTTCTGTTCGGCGACTTTGCGTTCGGCAATTTCCAGCGTCAGCTTGGCCAGCATAGATGTGTGGATCGTGTTCATCGCTTCGAACACATGCAGGCCGCTCATGATGCCATGATAGCGACCATCCTGTCCGACTAGGATGAGGCCGTCACGGATTGTCCGGTCGTCGGAAACGTACCGCCCGATGACATCGGCAATCCTGTCCCTGACAGAAGGAAAATCCATGCCGGATTTCATCAAGTCATGAATTTTCTTCTTCTCGTGGAGCGCATGGCCGAAAGGCGACGCCAGCATGGTCTGGAACGACATCGACGAGACATAGCCAATCGGAACCTGGCGCTCATCAATCACGGGGCAGAGCGTCGCATCCGGGTGTTGCCGGAAGAAGGCCGCCACATCATGAAAACCCATCTCTCGCGTAAGGGCCGGTGTTTTATCAATAGGGGCAGACTCAAACAGCATGCGGGTTTCCTTGCTTAATAAGCCTTAGGCGTAATGTGTATTTAATTCCTGAATAAAAACGCCGAATCTGTAGTAAATCATACAGATCTGCAAAATATGACCTTCGGCTGTTTACCTTACTGGCCCTGCGCACGCAGAAAACGCGTCACACAGTAGGGTTGAATCCCCCAAACCGGATTGCGGCGGCAATGCCACGGCGTGCTCCGCATTCCTGCCGTAATTGCGAGCGAGGATTCACAGCGAATGGGACATGAAAAGGAGTTTTCCCGTGGGCGTGAAGCGCAATGCCATCCTTGGAATCCTCACGATTGCCGCCTTTATCGGCTGCGGCCTGCTGGCCAGCGCTGATGCGCAGGACGCCGGCGCGACGAAAGAGTCGCTGATCGACTATGACGGCTTTGTCGGCCTCAGCGGTGAACTGGCGGCCTATCGGCAGGCGCGGCTTGTGGACCTTGAGACCTTCAACACGATGAAGGCCCAGCCCGGCACGATCCTGCTGGACACACGCAGTGCCGAAGCCTTCCAGATGGGCCATATCGAGGGGGCCGTGAACGTCAATTTCTCCGATTTCACTGATGCGAAACTGGCGGCCGCGCTGGGCGACAAGGCCACACGCATCCTGATCTATTGCAACAACAACTTCACCGACAACATGGCTCCCGTCATGCTGAAACGCGTGGAGCTGGCCCTGAATGTGCCGACGTTCATCAACCTCTACGGCTACGGGTATGAGAATATCTTTGAGCTGAAAGGCGCCCACTCGATTCAGGATGCCAACATTCACTGGGTGTCGGACTGGCCAGACATGGCCGAGGCGGTAACTGTTCAGCAAAACTAAACTGCCAATCTGACGCCTTGCTTTTGCAGGCGCGAGGGGTCATTTGCGGGCCTGAACCCGAATAGCTGACCCTGCAAAGAGGCCTGCCCATGTCTGCTGATGCATCTGCCGCTGCTGCGACGCCTGCACCGAAAGTGAACCCGAACGCCCCGACCGAGGAGACTGTCCTCAGCGTCGAGCATTATACCGATCGGCTGTTCCGCTTCCGTATTACCCGCCCGCGCACCTTCCGCTTCCGCACAGGCGAGTTTGTGATGATTGGGCTGCCCAAGGAAGACGGAAAGCCCCTGCTGCGCGCCTATTCCATTGCCTCCCCTGCCTGGGACGAGGAACTGGAATTCTATTCGATCAAGGTGGCCGACGGCCCGCTGACATCGCGCCTGCAATCAATCCAGCCCGGCGACAAGGTTCTGCTCGGCAAGAAGCCGACCGGCACGCTGGTGCTGGATGCGCTGACCCCCGGCAAGCGGCTCTACATGTTTTCCACCGGCACCGGCTTTGCGCCCTTCGCCAGCCTGATCCGCGACCCGGACACGTATGAGCGCTATGACGAAGTGATCGTCACGCATACCTGCCGCGACAATGGCGAGCTGGCCTATTCGACGAACCTGATACGCGACATTGCGGCCGACCCGCTTGTTGGCGAGCTGGCGGATGGCAAACTGCGCCTCTACACGAGCTGCACACGCACCCCGCACCCGACCATGGGCCGCATCACGACCCTGATCGAGACAGGCAAACTGTTCACTGACCTCGGCGTGCCAAAGCTCGATCCGGCGACAGATAGGGCCATGATCTGCGGTTCGATGGAGATGATCCAGGATGTAAAAGCGCTGATGATCGCCAACGGATTGACCGAAGGCTCCAATGCCGCGCCGGCCGAGTTCGTGATCGAAAAGGCCTTCGCAGGCTGATACCTGCCCTGCTGAATGGGCACACGCACCTCCAAACCTGACGCATACGTCATCTATTGACACCGGCGCCGATGCCCGCTCCCTATCCCTCGAGGATAGGAGGGAGAGGGCATGCCGGTTTCGAGACGAACCATCCTGTTGGCAGGTGGCGCGGTTGCTGCAGGCAGCGCGGCAATTCCGGTCGAGAAGCACATCAGCTGGAGCGGGCGCGACTTTGCGCGGACCGACTATGATGACGACTATCCCGAAGCGCCCGAAGGCGAAGAGAGCTGGATGAACTGGTCTGGCGTGCAGCGTGCAACGCCGACAGAGATCAGCCTGCCCGTGAGCGAGGACGATGTCAGCGCTGTCGTGGCGAGCGCACCGGGCCATGTGCGCCCCTTTGGCAGCGGTCACTCCTTTACAGGCCTCGCGCCGAGCGAGGGCGTGATGGTGGATGTGAGCCGCCTGACGGGCATGAAGGCGCTGGACGCCACGACGGGCCAGGCCGTTTTCGGGGCGGGCACGCGCCTGTTCCAGATGGCAACCGAACTCTCAGAAGTGGGCCGGGCCCTGCCGAACCTGCCGGACATTGACGTGCAGACGCTGGCGGGCAGCTTTTCCACCGCGACGCATGGCACAGGCGAGACGCTGACGGCCCTGCACGACCATGTGGCCGGCTTTCGCCTGGTGACAGCGACGGGCGACGTCCTGGACGTGACCCGTGAGAGCCACCCCGACATTTTCGCGGCAGGGCGCGTGTCGCTGGGCGCGCTAGGCGTGATTACGCAATACACGCTGAAGACGGTGCCGAGTTTCAACCTGCACCGGAAGGTCTGGGTTGAGCCGATTGATGACCTGATCGCGCGCGCTGAGGATCTGGCCGGCACGCATCGCAATTTCGAATTCTATTATTTCCCGCACACCGGCTATGGCGCCGCGATCAGCCACGACCTGCACGAAGGCCCCGTGACAGGGCGCGGTGACGATATTGATGACGAGACGCTGGACCAGCTGAAGATGCTGCGCAACCAGTTCGGCTGGTCGCCCTGGCTGCGCCGGAAAATTATCGGTGCCGCGCTGCCGAAAGGCACGATCGAGGATTTCAGCGACAGTTCCTACAAGCTGCTGTCGACGACGCGGCCGACCAAGTTCAACGAGATGGAATACCACCTGCCCCGGGAGAACGGGATCAAGGCCCTGAAACAGGTCATCGCGCAGCTGGAGACGCACAAGCACGTGTTCTTCCCGATGGAAGTACGCTTCATCGCGCCGGACGATGCATGGCTGAGCCCCTTCAATTCCGGGCCACATATCTCGGTCGCGATCCATGCGGCGGTGGACGAGCCCTATGACTATTTCTACTCCGAGATCGAGCCTATCCACCGCGCGAATGGCGGACGGCCCCATTGGGGCAAACACCATTCGCTGGGTAAGGATGAGCTGATGCTGCTCTATCCGAAATTCGGGAACTTCCTTGCCTTGCGCCGCGAACTGGACCCGGCAGGAAAGTTCCTGAACCCGCACCTTGCCCATATGTTCGGAGAGACCTTCGATGCTTGAATTTTCCCGCCGTAATGTAATCCTGGGCGGCGCTGCCCTCGCTGGAGTAACTGCCCTCATGATCAAACCCGGTGACAAGAGCGGCCCGCGCGATGCCTATTTCCTGGATGTGCAAAAGGCGCTGACGGCAGCGGGCATCGCCCAGCCGACCATGGTGGTGGACAAGGCGCGGCTGAATGCGAACATCGACACGATGAAAGGCTTCCTGCCGGCGGGGATGGGCTATCGGATCGTGGCAAAGTCCCTGCCCTCGCTGGGCCTGATCCAGCACATTCGGGAGCGTACGGGCACGGACCGGCTGATGACGTTCAACCTGCCCATGCTGCTGGAAATTTCGCAGGCCATGCCGGAGGCGAGCCAGCTGCTCGGCAAGCCCCTGCCCGTTATTGCGGCGCGGCATTACTTTGAGCAGCTGCCGGCTGACTTCTCCGGCGCGGCGGACAATATCCAGTGGCTGATCGATACGCCTGAGCGGCTGGCGCAATACGCCGATCTCGCAAGCCAGGTGGGCCGCGACCTGGCGATCAATATTGAGCTGGACGTGGGCCTGCACCGGGGCGGCATGGTTGCGGGCAGCGAGTTGAAAGGCATGCTGGAGGCAATTCTTGCGAACCCGCGCCTGACCTTTGCAGGCTTCATGGGCTATGATCCGCACATTGCCTCTCTGCCAACGGCGATGGGCTGGCAGGCACGGGCGATGAAGGGTGTGCGCACGGGCTATGCGGCCGCGCTGGCGCAGGCGACCGAGGTGTTTGGGGCTGAAGCGATGGCGGGCATCACGCGCAATGCGGCAGGCAGCCCGACCTACCGAACCTATCAGGATACGGAGATTGCCAGCGAAGTGTCGGCGGGCTCATGCCTCGTCAAGCCGACGCACTTCGACACCGCACTGCTGGAGCCGCATGTGCCGGCGAGCTTCATTGCGACGCCTGTGATCAAGTCGATGCCGGTGACGCACATGCCGGGCCTGGAATTTGCCGATGGTGCGACGAAGGCGTGGAACCCAAACGCGTCAAAGACGGTGTTCATCTATGGCGGCAACTGGCTGGCCGATCCGGTCGACCCGCCCGGCTTGCAATACAACAAGACGTTCGGGCGCTCATCCAACCAGGAAATGCTGAATGGCGGTCCGGACCTGCAGATCAGCCCGGACGAATTCGTCTTCCTGCGGCCGCACCAGAGCGAGGCCGTGTTCCTGCAGTTCGGCGATATTGCCGTCTATGAGGATGGCGCCATCACGGAACGCTGGCCAGTGTTTGATTATTCGGCTTGAGGCCCAAAGCCACAAATCCGGATATTTCAATCTGCGGGGAAGTCGCTCGACTTTCGCCCTGCGCCGCAAATGTGCCGCGCTAACGGGCGGGCCCCACTTCAATGATAAAATTAGGCTTGGCGAGTGAACTGGCATGCGTCGGGTTGTCGGCCTGCACGCCGACCGGATCTGCAGTTTTTCGGAACGATGGGGTCTTCTTTCCGTTGGTTTATTGAATGACGCAGCGGGCACAATGGCGCGTCTTTCGCGCAGCCTTTGCCCGCTCCATTCCGACAAAGACGAAAGGAGCACGACATGAAAACCCTCAAGACACATCTTCTCGCTGCCGCCGGACTTGGCATGGCGCTGACGCCAGGCACCGCGACGGCCCAGACAATGCAAGCGGACAACACTACGCAGACGCAGGCCAAACCTGCCATGAACCCGGACGCACAGCCTGACCCCTACAGTATGAAGGACGAAAGCTGGTTGTCACTTTCCGGCACAGTAACCAACGCGACGTCTGACGGATTCACTCTCGATTATGGCGATGGCTTGGTTCCAGTGGAGATGGATGATTATGACGCTTGGCCTGAGGCTTACTTGCTGGCGGACGGGCAGAACGTCGCCGTGGTGGGTAAGATTGATGACGACCTGTTCGAGCTGACCACCATCGAGGCTGCGACGGTCTACGTCGCGGGATTGAACACCAGCTTCTCTGCCAATGCGGCCGATGAGGAAACGATCGGCGATGTTGCTTTCTATCGCCTGCCAGACCTCAGCAATGTTGTGCTGGAAGGTATAGTGAAGGACGTTGATGCCGACGACGAGGAATTCACGCTGACGACTGGCGGTGCATCTTACGCGGTAAGCACCGAGGAACTTGGCTACAATCCGCTCGACGATGATGGTTACCAGCAAATCAGCAATGATGATCGTGTGCGGATCACAGGCACGCTCGACGCTGAATCCCTTGATAGCCGCGAGTTCGAAGCGACAAGCATCGTGACTCTTAAGGAGAGCTGATCGCGCTCGAGTATAGCCCTAGCACACAATATTTGGCGGGCCTTCGGGCCCGCCTTTTTTGCGGGGACAAGTGCGCTGGCGGGGACGCGGTTGCAGACGGGGTGTTTACACGTCCTGCGGGATATAATTCCGTACAAGAACAACTGTGGGCAGAATTGTTAATTCGTGTTAACCATTACGAATAACAAAAAAGGGAGGACGTTATGAAGAATACTTGGAAAAGCTCACTGAAGATTGCCGGACTTGCGGTTACGATCGCATTGGCAGGATGCGCCACATCAGCAAACGCGCAGGAACCGGCAGCCACACCTGCAACGGCCACTGCGGACGCAGACACGTACCCGTTTATCAGCGGCGACTTCTGGGAAGTCACGGGGATCGACATCAAGCCGGGTGGCGGCCTCGCCTATGCCAACCACTTGGCCAGCAAGTGGCGTGCGTCGCAGGAGTTTGCAAAGTCACAAGGCTGGATCAAGGACTATATGGTCCTGTCCAATTATCATAACCGGACCGGCGAACCGGATCTCTATCTGATCACCGTGATGACGGACATTGCCAATGGCCCTGAGTCCGAAGCTCGCTACGAAGCCTACAGCGCCTGGGCGCAGGCATCCGATGCGCAAATGGAGGCGGAAAACGCCGACCGCGCGGAATTCCGCGAAGTGATGGGCACGAGCCTTATGCAACAGCTCGATTTCAAGGACTAGGTCCTCACCCTGGTCTTTCAGAAAGCCGCCGGATTTTTCCGGCGGCTTTTTTTGGCTCAGACGCTGCGGTGTGGCTCCGAATGGTCCCATTCGGCGAGCAGGGTGCGCAGGGCCGAGACGAAGGCGAGCGGTTGGTCGAGCATGACATGGTGGCGCGCATGCGGGATGGAGATGAACGGCACCTGGTGGCCGAGCAGCTTGCGCATGTAGTCGCCGACATCATCAGGCATCAGTGCACTTTCCTCGCCGCGAATGATGGCGATACGGCACTTGGCGGCCTTCAGCATGTCGCCGGGGGCGTCGTTCGGCTCGAAATGGGTCCAGATCGAGGGATCGAATTTCCAGGTCCATCCGCCATCGGCCTTCTTGAGACTCCAGCGGGCGATATAATCCATGGCGTAGTGGTTGTCGCAGATCTGTGGCGGCGCGAGGCGGAAGCGGCCAAGCGCGCTGGCGAGATCGTCATAGACCTTGTTGGGGCGGCCGGAGCGGGGCGGACCCTGATGGGGGCGTTCAGGCGGGTTCACAGGGCTGTCGACGATGACCATGCCGGTGAAACGGTCGCCATGTTCGGCGCCGGTGACGAGGGTGACGAAGCCGCCAAAGGAATGCGCGACGATAGTAGGCTTCACGTCGGCGTCGAAGAGGCCCGCATCCTCGGCGACGGCGACTTCTTCCTCGGCGAACGTGGCCATGTCGTATTTTTCGCGCCAGTCGCTGTCGCCCATGCCGGAGAAGGTGAGCGCGGCGACATTGTAGTGCTGGGCGAAGTAAGGTGCGATGAAATCCCACCAATGGGCGTGAGCGCCATTGCCGTGGACGAGGAGGAGGCCGGGCCGACCGCGCTGGCCCCAACGCTGGTAGCGGACCTTGGCGCCTTTGACGTCGACGAAATGGGTCTCATAGGGCGTGGCGACGGCGTCCTGGAACCAGGCAGGCGCGGGCGGCAGGTTGCCGTGATATTCGAGCAGCGGACCGCCTTCGGAGGGCATTTCCGCCGGCTGGTCGCGGACGATACTGTCGGATCCTGAACTCATGGCCTGCCCCTCTTTTTTGACATACCTGTCATAAATGGGAGGGGGGTGAAGGCAAGCCTGACGCTGGGGGACGGTCCAGTCAGTCCGCGGGGCCGGATAGTGGTGCGCCGGGAGAGGCTTCGGCGCTCGCGACCCGGTCGAGGTTTGCGATCAGGCGTGTCAGCAGGGTGATGAGCAGATCTGCCTCCTCCTCCGTGAAGCCTCGCAGCACGTCATCATTTCCCTGCATCAGGACGGCAACGGCGTCCGGCAGACGTGCTTCTGCGTCCTCTGTCAGCGTAACGAGGCTGCTTCGCCCATCGGCCGGGTCAGGCGTGCGCCGGACCAGACCATCCCGCTCCATGCGGGCGAGCATCTGGGCCATTGGCGGCTGTTCGATCCTGGCAAAGCGGGCGAGATCGCGTTGCGTGCTGGCACGGCCATCCTGTAGTGCGACCAGCACAGGCAGGTGTCCCACGCCGAAGCCAAGCGGCTTGAGCCGCGCTTCGCTAAGTCGGGCGAAGCCGCGCGCCGCGAGACTAATCAAGTGACCGGGCGTCGAAAGCACATTCAAATCCATTGCAAATCACCTCTTGCACCTATCTAGCCCAAAATATATATACGTGCATATGTATTTTAATACAACGCCCGAACCCTGCAAGGAGAAACCCGATGGAAGATGACGTCAAAACCGTTGAACGCATGTATGTCAGCTTCAACGCGCGCGACATTGACGGCGTCATGGCCGTGCTGACCGATGATGTTGCCTGGGCCAACGGGATGGATGGCGGCCACGTTCATGGCCGCGCGGCGGTCCGCGAATACTGGACGCGCCAGTGGACCATGGTTAGTCCGTACGTCGCGCCTGTGGGCTTTCAGCACACGGCAGATGACGCGATCATCGCGGAGGTCCACCAGTCCGTTTTCGATCTCGACGGCAAGCCGCTCGAGGGGCAGACGCACGGGCTGACGGACAAGACGGTCGGACACATTTTCCATTTTCGGGACGGCAAGGTGGCCCGGTTCGACATCGCGGATGATGCTTAGGGCCCGAACACGTTTGGCGCCAGACCGCTAAGGATTACTCGTACTTCACCGAACAGCCATAGGGCTTTGAGCTGGCAACTTCGACGGGTTCATCCGCGGCAAGGCTGGTAAGGGCGGCGCGGACGTAATTGGTGGCTGTGTCGATGTCGCTGACGCGCGCGGAGGGCTTGGAATCGATGGCACCTTCATAGGCCAGCATGCCGTCAGGCTTGATGACGAACATATGGGGCGTGGTCTTGGCGCCATAAAGGCGACCAATGTCGCCGGACGGGTCAAGGATGACATGAGCCGGGGTGGCGTCGCGGCTGGCCGTCAGGGCATTGGCCTGCGTCCCGGAGACATGGCCCTGCTTGCCTGGGGCGGAAGAGATGACCGATAGCCAGACGACATCGTCAGTGGCGGCATCAGCCTGCAGGGACTGCATGTTCGAGGGGGGCGCAGCATAGTGTTTCTGCACGAAGGGGCAGCCGTCATTGGTCCATTCGAGGACGACCGTCTTGCCCGCGAAATCAGCAAGGGCGACGCTCTGTCCTTCTGAATCCAGCCCGATGAAGGCAGGGGCCGGTTCGCCAGGCGCGACAAGGGGGCTGGCATTAGCTGTGGAGGCGATCATGGCCCCGGCTGTCAGTGCGACAGCGGCGGCCATGCCTGCGGCGAGGGAAAAATTGCGGCGGCTGAACATGGGCAGTCTCCTTGGTCTCTGGTGTAAAAATTGACCCCTCCTGCCCCGTATTCAAGTCAGGACGATCCGAGAAGTCCAATCACAAGGTCTTTAGACAGGATTTCGGGCAGGATTTCCGGTTCCGAGGCACCGGCCGGGTACCAGAGGTACATCGGCACGCCGGCGCGTTCGCGGCGCTTCAGCTCCTCGGCAATGACGGGATCCTTGCGGGTGAAGTCTGCCACGAGGAAGGCGACATTGGCATCGGCGAAGGCGTCCTGAACGGCCGCGGACTTGAGCGTGCTGAGCTTGTTGAGCTGGCAGGTCGCGCACCATGTGGCCGTGAAATCGACGAAGACGGGGCGGCCTTGTGCGGTCAGTTCAGCAACGCGTTCCGGGCTCCAGGCTTCGGTTTCGTATTTGGCGGCATAGGCGCTGGAGGTGCCTTCAGCGGCGGCGGGGGCCGAAGCGCGCAAGGCCGGGTAGGCAAAGCCGACCACGAGGACGGCTGCAGCCACCGCGCGAGCGGGAACGCCGCCGCGACGGGCGAGCCAGATGGCAAACGTGATGGCGGTGGCGCCTGCGACCGTCCAGGCGACCGCGCTGTGACCAGAGAGGGCGCCGAGCACAGAGAGCAGCCAGGCGGCGGTGAGGAACATCGGGAAGGCAAAGAATTGTTTCAGCGTTTCCATCCACTTGCCGGGCTTGGGCAGGACGCGCTGCAAGCCGGGCACAAAGCTGAGCAGGAGGAATGGCAGCGCGAGGCCGAAGCCCATGGCAAGGAAGACGATGAAGACAGCGGCGGCGGGCTGGCTGAGCACAGCGCCGAGCGCCGCACCAAGGAAAGGGCCGACGCAAGGCGCGCCGACGACAGCCGCGAGCACGCCCGTAAAGAAGGCCCCGGCAGCGCCATTGCGGCTAGCGAGGGTGCTGCCGGTGTTCTGGATTGACGTGCCGAGCTCGAAGAGACCCATCAGCCAGAGGCCGATCAGGAACATGATGAGCGCGAGAATGGCCACTGTCGGGCCGTTCTGGAGCTGGAAGCCGAGCGTGGCCGAGCCTGTGGCTGCGCGCACGCCGACAATGGCGCCTGCGAGCGCCGCAAAGGAGACAAGCACGCCGACCGTGTACCAGATGCCATGGCTGCGCAGCTCGTTGGCGTGGCCCGATGCGGCAGCAGAGACCATGCCCATTGCCTTGATCGAGAGGACCGGCAGGACGCATGGCATAAGATTGAGGATGAGGCCGCCAATCAGGGCGAAGAAGGCCAGCGTGAGCAGGCCTGTGCCCCCTGCCCCACCCTTGCCGGAGCGGATGGCCGCAAGACCGGCTGTATTCTCAAAGACAGGGCCCTGCTCAGCCGAGATTTCATAGCCGAAACGGGTCCCATCGGCTTGTTCAATGACGAGAACGCCATCGAGATTGCCTTCCAGCGGTGTCTGCCCGGCCTGCGTCAGCGAGAGCGTCGCACCATCGGAGCCGAATGTGACAGGCTGCGGCGCCGGGTGGCTGATTTCGTGGGCGAAGGGAAAGAATCGGATCCCGGAGTCGCGCGAGAGGCCTGGCTCGCCGCGCAGGCTAAGCTTCCAGGGCGTGCCGGATGCATCGACACGGACATCGCCGACAAAAGCCAGCGGGACCTTTGCGATCCATTGCGCGATCATCTCGCCGTTCATGGTGTCCGGCACAGGCTGTCCGACCGTTAGTGTCAGCGATACATCAGCCGTTTCGGGGACGCATATATCTTCACAGATGAGATAATCGGCCACGACATCGAGCTGGACCGTGCCGGAGGCATTGGCCGGGATCATCAGCGGGAATGGAAGTATGACCTGCTCACTGTAGCCATAATCCATGATCTCGCCCTCGACGACGGGCAGGAGATGCGGGACAGGCCAGACAAAATCGCCGATGGCGCCCCCCGGAACCGTGCTCGTATCGCGGTAGATAAGTTCCGGCGGCAGTCCGGCATCGCCTGCATTGCGCCAATAGACGTGCCAGTTGGGATCAAGGTCCATCTTCAGGGCGGCATAGATGGTTTCACCCGGCTGGACGCTGGAGCGCTCGGCGATCAGCTCGACACGGGCATGGCCGCCATCGACGGGCGCGGCGGTCGCCGGGGCCAGGGCGCCGATCAATAAAACAGCCAGTATGCTAGCGAAAATGCGGATCATTATCGGGCTTTCAGTTCACCAGCTGCCCATATGCATGCGATTGGCCAAGGAAAGAAGGCCCTCGCCTTTTTGTGAACGGGTAGCGAGCGGATGTGCCGCAGATGCAGAAAGGGCGGCACCTTGCGGCGCCGCCCTCTGAATTCAGGTATCCGTGGCGATCAGGCAGCAGGTTGGTCCTGAGGCGCGGTGCGGATCGCGCGCTGGATGATCTTCGGCCAGTTCAGCAGCGACACGAGGTGCGCATAGCAGGCACCAAGGGCGCCATTGTTGCGCAGCTCCAGGTATTTGTCGTCTGGAAGGGCGTTGAGGCGCTCTTCGGAAATGGCGAAATAATCAGCCACTTTCTGCTGCGGACCGGCTTCATTGCCCTGCGCGTCGCGCGGCTGGAACGCGACGGATTTCTCTTCCATCAGGCCCAGGTCCATCACCATCTTGGTGAATTCGGCTGTCGCACGGCGCTGACGCTCGAACTCCTTGCAGAATTCAATGGCATCATTGGTGAACTTGGTCGGCTGGCCATTCTCGAAGAAAGGCACCTCCGGCTGGTTGGACACCATCGGTGCAGCACGGTCGACGCAGAGCACCAGACGGTCAGACGCATCATCCGAGGCAAACACGAACGGATAACGGCGCACGAAAGCCGGCACATAATGCTCATCCGGCACGCGGCCGGCAGCATCGACGAACAGGTTCTGGCCCTGACGCACACCCATGACAGCGACCGGTGTACGGTCAGCGCCAACAAAGATGATGGGATAGGAAGCTGCCGCGAGGCCAAACTCGGTAACAGTAACGGGCACGGCGTGCGCCTGACGCATGAAACCGAAAGGCTCTGCGACCTGCTTGACGCCAAGGCCACCATGATCTTCCGGAGACAGCGGTTGAGGCTGCTTGTAGAAGAGAACCTGACCAGTGAGAGGCGGTGTACCGCCGGATTGCGGTGTTGCAGGGGGGTTGTTCACGTGTGTGCTCCTGATTTGATAGGCCGAGCGTTAGCGGAAATAGGGACTGGCCACAACACCCGAACCGGCTTGAAGTACAGTCCATACAAGGCGAAAAAGACGAGATGTTCATGCAGAGGCTAACCAGCTTCCAAAAGCGCGTAGCTTCAGCGGCGATTGCGCTTGCCATGGCCCTGCCTGTGGCAAGCTGTTCAGCCCCTGTGGATGATGCTGGCACACCGCGGCGGGTCGCGCGTCAGGTGGACCAGCTGATGACGACGCTGGCGCAGACCGAACTGGCACGTGACCCCGAACTGGCGACGCGGCTGGGCCTGACCGAAAAGACGGCCGGCTATGACTTCAACCGCTATCTGACGGACCGTTCGCAGGCCGCTTATGAGCGCACCCGCGTGTCGCGGCTGGAAATGCTGCAAGCGCTGGCCGAGACACCGAAACCGGCACCCGGCAGCGCGCAGGCCCATAACCTGGAAACGCTGATCAAGGCCTATGAGACCGCCGAGAGCCTGTTCGTGGCCGGACATGGACAGACAGGGCTTGGCATCGCCTATCCGTATGTCTCCGACCAGATGCGCGGCGCCTATGTCGACGTGCCGGACCTTATGACGCGGTCGCACCCCGTGCTGACCGCGCAGGATGCCCGCGATTATATTGCCCGGCTGGCCGCCCTGCCCGATGCGATTGATGACGAACGCCGCCGCCTTTATGCGGACGCATCCGCAGGCGTGATCCCGCCGGACTTCATCCTGCGGCGGATGGCTGTGCTGGCGACCGAGATGGGACAGGGTCCGGCCGAAACACATATTCTTGTGGCGACGCTGGACAGCCTGCTGTCCGGCCCGGAAGACCTGTCGGCGGAAGAGCGCGACAGACTCGCGCTGCGGGCGCGTACGCTGGTGGAGGATGAGATCCTGCCCGCCTATGCCCGTTTTGCCGACGACCTGATCTCGCTGGCCACGAAGGCGCCATCCCAACCAGGCGTCTGGCAATTGCCCAATGGCGACGCCTATTATGACGCCTCGCTGGCGGCCTATACCTATGATGGCGTCAGCGCCGAAGAGCTGCATGCCCTGGGCAAGCGCGAAGTGATCGCGCTGACCGACCAGATCGATGCGGCGCTGAATGAGGCGGGCTTTGTCGAGGGCACTGTGGCCGAACGGCTGGTGGCACTGGCCGCCCTGCCCGAGCAGGCCTATCCCGACACGGAAGAAGGCCGGATCGCGCTGCTGGAACGGATGCGACAGCTGGAACAGAAGGCGGAATCGGCCTTGGGAACCGAGATTCCGAAATTGCCGAAGACGCGTGTGGCGATTCGCGCCGTACCGGACTTCCTGCAGGGATCGTCACCCTCTGCCTTCTATAGCGCAGCTCCGGCGAATGGCTCAGCGCCCGGCGTGTTCGAAATCAACCTCAGCGACATGAGCGAGTGGCCGGACTTTACGCTGGCCACGCTGGTTTATCACGAGACGCTTCCGGGCCATCACCTGGAGAGCGCGGTGGCAGCGGAGCGCGCAAACCTGCCACTGGCCCGTCAGATGATCTGGAACGTCGCCTATGGCGAAGGCTGGGGCGTCTATGCCGAAACGCTGGCCGACGACATGGGACTTTATGAGGATGATCCGCTGGGACGGATCGGCTATCTGCAAAGCATGCTGTTCCGGGCGGCAAGACTGGTGGCCGATACGGGCATTCACCGCATGCGCTGGACGCGCCAGCAGGCCATCGACTATCTCACGAGCGTAACCGGCCAGCCTGCACCGTCAATGGCGGCAGAAGTGGATCGCTACACGGTGTGGCCGGGACAGGCGGCGGCCTATTGGGTGGGACGCCAGCGCATCCTCGACCTGCGCGAACGGGCCGAGCGCGTCCTGGGGCCGAAATTTGACCGCGCAGCCTTCCATGAAGTGATCCTCACTGGCGGACCGCGGCCGCTCGACATTCTCGAGAAGGATGTGGAGCAATGGTACGGCGCACAGGTCGACCGATCCAACTGACGCCACAAAAATCGCCAAACAATCCAGAGTCTGCCCTATTCCCGCCATGCAGACTCGGCCACTCTGTCCACGGACGCGAAACGGAGGGACACGGATATGCGACTACGCGGATTGGTTTTGGCAAGTGTGGCAGCAGCGGCGCTGCTGACGGGATGTACATCGAAGACCGGCGAGCCGGCCAGTGAGGTGACTGCGGAAGCGCCGCCCCCCCCTCCCCCACCTGCACCGCCACCTCCGCCCGTCGCTTCAGCGGAAATGGGCGCCGTGATGTCGCGCTCCATGCCGCCGCCGATGCCCATGCAGATGGCTCAGCCGGAACCGGAATTCCGCGACCAGTACGAGGATGTCGAGGCCAACCCGATAAAGCTGACAAGCGAAGAACCAGTTTCGACCTTCTCGATCGATGTCGACACGGCGTCCTATGCCAATGTACGGCGCTTCCTGAAGGGCGGCACGCTGCCGCCCAAGGATGCGGTGCGCATCGAGGAAATGATCAATTACTTCGACTATACCTATCCGCAGCCTGAAAAAGGCGCCGACCCATTCTCCACCAGCGTGAACCTGATGCCTTCGCCCTTCAATGCGGGGCGCGAACTGATGCAGATCGGCATTCAGGGCCGCGACATTGACCGCGATGCGCGCCCGCCGATCAACCTGACCCTGTTGATGGACGTGTCGGGGTCGATGTTCTCTGACGACAAGCTGCCGCTGGCCAAGCAGGCAATCAAGCTGATGCTGGAGGAGATGGCGCCGACGGATACGATTGCCATCGTGGTCTATGCGGGCGCAGCGGGAGAAATCCTGCCGCCGACACCTGTGAGCGACAAGCGCAAGATCGTGGCGGCGCTCGAGGACCTTCAGGCGGGTGGCTCGACAGCGGGCGGCGAAGGCTTGCGCCTTGCCTATTCCCTCGCCGAGCAGGGCCTGAAGAAAGATGCGGTGAACCGCGTCATGTTGCTGACTGATGGCGACTTCAATGTGGGAATTTCAGACCCCGAACAGCTGGAGGACTTTGTCTCCCGCAAGCGTGAGACGGGGATTTACCTGTCTGTGATCGGCTTCGGGCGCGGCAACTATAATGACGCGATGATGCAGAAGATCGCCCAGAAGGGTAACGGCATCGCGGCCTATGTCGACACGCTGTCGGAGGCCCGCAAGGTGCTGGCCGATGACATGGCGGGTAATATTTTCCCGATTGCAGATGATGTGAAGATCCAGGTCGAGTTCAATCCGGCGCGGATCGCTGAATACCGCCTCATCGGCTACGAGACGCGGATGCTGAACCGCGAAGATTTCAACAATGACAAGGTGGATGCCGGAGACATTGGCGCAGGCACCAGCGTGACGGCGATCTATGAAGTGACACCGGCTGGTTCAGATGGCGCGGCGATTGATCCGCTGCGATATGGCGAGGCGTCCAAGGCCGGCAGCACCAAGGGCGAATATGCCTTCGTAAAGCTGCGCTACAAGGCGCCGGGCGAGTCAGACTCGACCCTCATCACCCATGCCGTGACCGACAAGGACCGCTCCAAAAACCTAGAGACTGCGCCCGAATGGGCCCAATTCGCCACGGCTGTGGCCGGGTTTGGCGAAATGCTGAAAGGCGGTGACGCCCTTGGCGCAGGGTTCGGGTGGGAGGCGATTCGAAACCTGGGGCTGGACGCCAAGGGCGAAGATGAATTTGGCTATCGCGCCGAGTTCATTGAGCTGACCCGGCTTGCCGAGACCGCCGAAGCCCAGGCCGCACTGACCAGCCCGGGCAAGGGCGAATAGGGATCAGGCCGCGATTTTGCGGGAATGATCGGTAAAGCAGACGGTCGAGAAGCCTTCCTCGATATCGTTGGCCATCAGGCTGCGCGTGGCGGCGTCGAACTCGAGGGCGAGGAAGACGGCGTTCGCGCCGTAGCGCTCGGCCTCTGCCAGGGCCCAGATGGGCTGCAGGTCGTGCGGGCGACCCGAAAGCTCGACCACACGGATAAGGCGCCATCCATAAGCGTCAGGCGCCGCGAAGATGACCACGCCCGGGCTGCGGGCCCAAGGGGCATCTGCTGCCACGCGCTGAAATTCCCAGGCCTTACCAGACCGTCCCCGAAAGCTGACTGCGATACCCATGTTCCTGCTCCGTTCTCGTGTTCCTGTTCCTAATATGTTCCAAAAGAACGTGCAAGAATTTTTTAGTTAACAGCAAGTTAACGGATTATGTGACATTCGATGGATCTGTTTACTTCACCACAGTGAAGCGGCGCGTATCGAAAACGCGCAGGACCTGTTTGAGCTCACGCCCCCGGCGCAGGATCTGCCCGGCAGAACCATATACGGCGTATTGGCCCTGACGATTGGCGAGCGCGGGCTCTTTCTCGATGCGCCAGGTCGGGTTTTCGGCGTGGCGACGGAAGATGGCGAAGATCGCAATGTCCTTTTCCATGCCGATAGCATAGTCGCGCGCCTCGCCGGCAATGACGAGGCGGCCGTAGACATCAAGGATCGGTTGCATCTCGGCTTTCTGGAAAGCGACTCGCGGCTCTGGCGCCATTTTACGGGAAACGAGATCGTTCAAGTCATCCTCCGAGGTTCGTGCGGCGGGCGAAAGCGCAGATCTGCAGTCGCCTAACGACATTGTAATTGAATTGGGGCGTAAATGCCGTTTTTTGGCCTTGCGTGCGCCACCGGCTCTCGCCATCTTCTAGGTGTCGGGCGGAGGTGTATACCAAGCACCCCGGACCCATCAGCCCCCCCAGCCCCCTGGGGCGCTTGATCAACTTTCGCTCGACACCCTTCACCTTCAAATCAGCTCTCCTGTCCGCGCCCGGATGATCTTCCGGCGTTTTTCAGCGCGTTCAGCCTGTCCAGAACGGGGCCAACGACCTTGCCGGCCGTGCGGCCAAGACCGGAGACCTGCTGGAGGCGGCGGGAAATGTAAGTGTCGAGATCTGCGGGGGCCGGATTGTCGAGCCAGTGCATGACGATGCCGGGAATCACGGCGGCGAGAAGGCCGCGCTTGGAATAGCGATTATAATCGGTGGCAGTGTCACCCGCCGCGGTCCAGACCATGTCGGCGACAGACCATGTGCGCTGGGCAGCGGCGCCGGCGCCCCAAGGCAAGAAACCACGCGCGGCAGCACGGCGCACAGCCTCGCGGTTCGGTTCCAGCGCAGTGAGCCAGGCAAGGACGCCCTTTTTTACCTTATCCGGCACACGCAGGCCCGAGAAGTCTTCAGAGGCGAGATTTGCCGTGGCTTCTGCCTCAGCGGCAGCAAAAAAGGCCTCGATCAGGTCGAAAACGCCATTGGGGGCTGCGAGCGCCTGTTCACCTTGTGTAAGCCCGGCCTCTTTGGCAGCCGTGGCGGCGGCTGCGTCGGTCCAGCCATCAAAGGCGACATGGGGGAGCAGGGCTTCAAGCCAGCGGGAACGGTAGGCATCTGACGGCGTTTGTGTCATAATACATCTTTGCATCATTTAAGGGGCTTGGCCAAATTGCTTCTTGCGTGATATAGGCGCCCCTTCATGGCCGACAAAGCCGTAAAGAATTAGTCGGGGCGACGCCCCCAACCCAATGGAGAAGACCCATCGTACAGATCGTCGTCCGTGATAACAATGTCGAGCAAGCCCTGCGCGCATTGAAGAAAAAGATGCAGCGTGAAGGCCTCTTCCGCGAAATGAAAGCCCGTCAGGCTTTCGAAAAGCCATCCGAGAAAAAAGCCCGTCAGCGCGCAGAGGCCGTTCGTCGCGCCCGCAAACTGGCTCGCAAGCGCGCACAGCGCGAAGGCATCGTGTAGGCTTTAAAGGCCTCGCGACCTGAAAAAAAGCCCCGTCAGAGCGATCTGGCGGGGCTTTTTCCTTGGGGCGCTCCTATTCGAGCCCCGGACTGTATCGAAGTACGCCGGACGGCTTGGTATCATTGAACGCCAACCACTGGACAATCCGGGCCGGCAGATTGCGGTAGGATAGCCGTCCGTCACCGACAAAGCCGAACCGTGAATAATAGGCGGGATCGCCGATCAGCGCGCAGCCTGCCGCATCCATCTGCCTCAGGCGCTCAAGACCTTCCTTGATCAGGGCGCTGCCGATCCCTGTGCGCTGGGCCTCGGGCGACGCCGAGACAGGCCCCAGGCCGCACCAGCCGTCAAAGCTGTCATTGATGAAGACGGGTGAGAACGCGATATGCCCGACGAGTTTGGCGTCCTTTATCGCAACCAGAGACAGTGTCAGGTCGCCGTCCGCTCGCAGTTTTGCGATACATTCGGCTTCATTGCCTTCGCTGAAAGGCATGGGCGCGAAGGCCGCGCGCGTTATCCGCTCTATGGCCGCGTAGTCGCTTGAGTTTTCGGGTCTGATCTCCATGTTGCGAAAATAGCATTGGCCGCAGGAGCGGAACAGGCAGTGTGCATTTGGCGGGGCATTTTCTTCGCCCTGTCATCATCCGGCCTGAATGCGAGTACATGTTTTTGTTCGCAGCGAGGCGGAACAGAAGATGAAGCGACTTATCCTTTGGACGATTGTTCCGATCGTGATCGTGGCCAGCGCCCTCGCCTACTGGCTGGGCCCGGACGTGTTGGCCACGCAGACGCTGACCATCACCAATGAGAGCGAGCGGGCCGTGACGGTGACGATCTATGACCATGCCTGGACCGTGACGCCGGGCGAGACAGTGGAGGACAAGTTTGCGGCCGAGGGCGATGCGCATTTCGAGATCGTGGACGCTGGCACGGGCGAGACCCTCGCCACGCCCGGCTACCTCACATCGGGCATGGCGCAATGCCATGTGATCACGATCAGGAAGACCGTGGACTACCTGTCAGGGCTGGATGAGAACTGTGAGCCTGCGGGCAATTAGCCCCTGCTCCATACTCAGCCCTTCTTGCGGCTGAATAGGCGTTTGAAGACGCCGCCGAGGTCGCCAATGCCGGCGCCGTGGATGGCGCCTGCGCGGTAGACCTTGGTGGCGAGCCAGAGGATTGTGGCGGCGGTGACGGCCATGATCAGCATCTGGGCGATGATTTCCCACATGGGCGGATTATGGGGCATGCGCAGGATCAGCAGGAACGGCGTGAAGACCGGGATCCATGAGGCGATGTCGATAACGGGCGAGCCCGGATCCTGGAACGCGATGAAGATGGCGAACATGGGCAGCATCAGCAGGATCATCATCGGGCTGAGCAGTGTCTGCGCTTCCTGGATCGTGTCGCAGAGCGAGCCGAGGGCCATGAAGATCATGCCGTACATGACATAGCCGAGGAGGAAGCTGATCAGGCCGGGGACGATGATGGCCGGATTGGCGAGCGCAGAGAGGAAGGGAGAGAGGAGGCTGGCGCCACCCGGAATCTGGCTGGTGGCAAAGAGCGACGTGCCGAGAGCGAAGAGTCCCCATGAGACCATCATCGTGGACGTGACCGCGAAGACCGCGAGCAGTTTGCCCGCCAGCAGCTCCTCAAGTTTTACCGAAGTGAGCAGCGTATCGAAAATCTTGTTCGAGCGTTCCTCGATGGTGCCCATCAGCAGGTACTGGATGATCGAGAAGATCATCAGCCAGAGAAAATAGGCGAGGCCGACCGAGACATAGACGGGGGCCTTGTCGGCCATGGTGACTTTGGAGCCTGTGGTCGTCTGATTGGCGACAGTGCGGATGCGGTGCTCAGGCACTTTCAACGCGCCACCATCAACGGTTTCGAGGAAATCCGCATCGAGGCCCGCTTCGCCGAGCGCTTGCTGGCGCGCAAGGCGGCGCATGGCGTTTTCGGCCTGCCAGCGCAGGGCGCTGACGCTGACATCATCGCTCCAGTATTCGAGGCTGGCGCCATCAGACGAAGGAATGAAGACCGCAAAGAGCGGCTTGTCGCCCAATGGGCCTGAGACGAGTTGCTGGCCTAGGAGGTAGGGGCGCAGATCATCAATCGCCGTGGCCGGTGCGGGCACGCGGATGAACTTGCGCGAGGGCGCAACGCTGCTGTTTTCGAGCTGGTCGCGCTGGGCGTCTGTCAGCTCCATGCCCTCGGCCATCTCGCGGGCCTGGTTGCCGATATCTTCATCATCGCGGGCAAACTCGGCATCGATGGCATCGGCATAGACACTGCCGCTCTCGACGACGGCATAGTAACGCACAGGCGAGGACTTGGCGGCAAAGGCTGCGAAGGCACCGCCAATCAGCATGAAGAGTGGCACGGCAGCGAGGCTGAGCCAGAAGCCCCAGGCCTTTACATAGCCGAGATAGTCACGCCGGAAGATCAGGTAGATATTGCGCATCAGACGGCTTCCCCGGCGGGTGTGGCTTCGAGGAGCGCTGCGGCGTCTGCCTCTCCGACGAGTGAGACGAAGACATCGCGCAGGCGGGCCTCTTCAGGGGCAAAGCCGACGATTGGGGCGCCAGCTTCAATGGCAGCGCGAAGCGCGTCCTGTGCGCCGGTTCCGGGCCGCAGGCTGATGCGCCAGGCATCTCCGAGTCCCTTGTCAGGCGCACGCTGTGCCTCGAAGCCTTTCGGCGCGAGTGCCGCAGCCAGGTCAAAGCCTTCACTGACGGCGATACGGGCGCCCTGCCCCAGCGCGTTGAATGCGTTGTCCAGCGTGCCGTCGAACACCTTGCGGCCGCGCGCCATCATCACGATGCGGTCGCAGAGACGTTCGGCATGTTCCATGACGTGGGTGGAGAAGAGGATCGTGGCGCCGCGATCATGCTCGGCGCGGATCAGATCTTCGAGGATCTGCTGGTTGACCGGGTCGAGGCCGGAAAAGGGTTCGTCGAGGATCAGGAAATCGGGTCGGTGGGCCAGCGTCGAGAGGATCTGCACCTTCTGCGCCATGCCCTTGGAGAGCTTTGAAATGCGGGTCGCCTTGAACTCACCGAGGCCGGACATGTCGAGCAGCTCGATGGCGCGGGCACGGGCATCGCGGGCGCTGAGACCCTTGAGACGCGCGAAATGTTCGATCGTGGCGCGCGTGGTCATCTTCTTGTAGAGGCCGCGCTCTTCCGGAAGGAAACCCACGCGTTTGAGCGTCGCAATCTCGGGCGGCTTGCCGAACAGGCTGACGGCGCCGGAATCGGGCTGCATCACGCCCAGCGCCATCCGCAGGCTGGTCGACTTTCCGGCACCATTAGGGCCGAGAAAACCGATGATCGCGCCCTCGGGCACTTCAAGCGACAGATCGTTCACGGCTGTGAACGCGCCGAAACGCTTGGTCACATGATCCATGACTAGGGGCGGCAGGCCCATGAAAGCCTCCTCGGCAGCCGGGAGGACGCGAATCGCGACATTTCCCCTATCAGACGAAAGAGTTTCGCCCGGAACGCCTTGCCAAGCCCTTAAAGCCGACGCAGCATATTGGAATGAAAAGGGATATTTCCCCGGTTGCGCCCGAATGCCTGCACCTGACCCGCAAGGACATGGTGAACACGCGGCGAAACGCGCTGCTTGAACGCAACCGCCAGCTCGGCCGTATTGAAGCGGCACTGGCGCGAATGGAGGGCGGTCAGTTCGGCATTTGCGCCCAATGCAACGGGTCTATTCCACGCGGCATGCTGGAGGCCGACCCCGCGATGGTGCGGTGTCCCGACTGCCTCAGGATTTGCTAGAAGGGTAAAGCTGCCTAGAGCAGCAGGCCGAAGAGCCCGATAAAGCCCTGAATGACCAGCGCCAGGATGACCAGCAACACAAGCGTCGCGATCCAGCGGCCACCCATGTTCAGGAATAGGCCTGCAGCCAGACCAAGCGCCGCCATGAGGCCGAGCGAGATCATCCAGTTCATGCCGATGGCAATAGCCAGAACCGCATAGCCGACGGAGAGCACGGTGATCAGGCCACCCCAGGTGCTGCCCACGATGAAGCCATGCCAGGTGGCTTCCTGTGCTTCAATGTCCATATCGCCGTGATGATATTCGCTGGTCGCCATGAGGCCTCTCCGTGACTCGTATCTGCAGGTCGTATTAGCGAAGGCGCAGCTTGGGTCAAGCGCGGCAAAGCGCGCGTCTGCGTGCTTCAGTTAATGTTGCGCTTGGCGCGGGCCTGTTTCGGTCTTTTGGGTGTGAACGCCTGCGGCAGGGGCGCGGCTGGCACGCCTTCCTCGATCAGCGCTGCCGACTCTTCCGGCGTGGTCGCACCCCAGATCGGGCGGTCGTCCGTCTCGCCATAATACATTGCGCGCGCCTCATCGGCGAAATCGTCGCCGACATAGTCAAAATTCTTCTCGACATGGTCGCGCGCCTTGGCCGCAAACTCGGCCGCCAGCTGTTCGGCCTTGTCGCGGGCCGCCGCTTTCTTCGGGGATTTGACCGAAGGCGCCATGATCTGCTTCGACACATGGGCACCTGCACACTCAGGGCAGGTCACGAGGCGCTTCTCCGCCTGCGCATCATACGCGGCAGAGGAGGCAAACCACGCCTCGAATTCGTGTTCGCAATCACCGCAGATGAGAGCGTAACGGATCATGCTGCGCTCAGGCCGTCAGCAGTGCGTCGAGCTTGCCCGCACGCTCCAGCGCCATCATGTCGTCGCATCCGCCGATATGCTTGTCGTCAATGAAGATCTGAGGGAACGTGCGTGCACCGCCGGAGCGCTCGACCATTTCGGCTTTCTTCGCGGCGTCCATGCCCGCGTCGATTTCCTTCATGGCGATCTTCTTTTCCTTGAGCAAGGCAACAGCGCGGCTGCAATACGGGCAGAACGCACGCGTGTAGATCGTAACCTTGGGCATTTTGGGCAGGCTCCTTAAAGCAATTTGTTCGCCTCGTTATATGGTGACGTCTGTCTCGCGGACAACGCGTGCCGACACAAGTACGTCCACATGGGTCGCGCCTGCCTGTTTCAGGGCACGTGTGCAGGCCGAAAGTGTCGCCTCAGTGGTTAACACATCGTCGACAAGCAGGACGCGGCGACCCGAAATCCGCGAGAGTGCGGCCTTCCTGACGGTAAACGCGCCGGCGACATTACGCCGACGCTGTCGCGCAGACAGCCCGGCCTGACTGGGTGTACGACGCGTACGCTTTATTGCATCACCCAGGATTGGCGTGCCCGATATGCGGCAAATGGCCTGCCCCAGCCAGGCGGACTGGTTAAAACCGCGCCGGGCTAGCCGGGCATAATGCAGGGGCACAGGCACGATCAGATCGGCTTCAGCGACCAGGTCACGGCCCGCCTGCACCATCCATCCGGAAAGGGTTTGCAGCCCGTCACGGCGCCCGGAGCGCTTGAGGTCGAGCACCGGCCGGCGCGAGGGGGCCCTTTCCTACGCCGCGCTGGCCTGAAACGAGGGAGCGCGGCGGCCACAGGAAGTCAGCGGCTGCCCGCAGAAAGCCCTTTGCGCGGGCCGGACGCCGGTCCATATCGCTTGGCATGACCCCTCCCGCAGCCCCCAAAGCCCCGCCGCGCCTGTTCGACCGCGACCTGCTTGTGCGCCGTCGTAACCGGGCAGCACCGCATTTCGACGAGTATTCCTTCCTGAAGGACCGCGTGTCGAGTGACCTTGTCGACCGGCTGGACGATACGGCCCGCACGTTTCGTGCCGGACTGGAACTCGGCGGACACGATGGCGGCGTCAGCGAGCAGCTGAAAGGCGGCGCGAAAGTGGCCGCAATGACCTTCACGGACACTTCCCCGGCGATGGTGTCGCGGGCACGGGAACGGGGCCTTGATGCGGCTGTCGCGGATGAAGAGAACCTTGGCTTTGATGCCGCAAGTTTCGATCTCGTCGTATCGGCCCTCTCGCTGCACTGGGTGAACGACCTGCCGGGCGCGCTGATTCAGGTGCGCCGCGTTCTGGAACCCGATGGCCTGTTCCTGGGCGCCTTGTTCGGTGCGGGCACACTGGCAGAGCTGCGAGCGTGCCTGATCGAGGCAGAGACAGAGATCATGGGTGGACTGGCGCCGCGCCTGTCCCCTCTCCCCGCGCTGGCCGACATGGCAGCGCTGATGCAGCGGGCCGGATTTGCATTGCCCGTGGTGGACCGGGAAAGCGTTGTGGTGCGCTATGATTCCGTGTTCGGGCTGCTGAATGACCTGAAAGGCATGGGCGAGCGGGCTGCTTTTGCGAGCGGGATGGGCCAGCCCCTGCCCCGGCGCGTGCTGATGCGGATGGCCGAGCTATATGCGCAGAATTTCAGTGATCCGGATGGACGCGTGCGGGCGACATTCGAGATTGTCTACCTGTCAGGCTGGGCACCCGCCCCGAGCCAGCCAAAACCGCTAAAGCCGGGCAGTGCAACCGTGAGCCTTGCAGATGCAGTACGACGGCAGGGGAAAGCGTGAAGCTGTCAGCCCCGCGATCAAGACGCCTTGGCTGCCTCGACCGCTTCCGAGGAGCTTCCAAAGGACCCTGACACAGCCGCGCCAACAGCGCCGATCCCGCCGATAACGGCAAGCGCCATAACGGCAATGATCAGCCCGTATTCCAGCGCTGTCGCGCCGCGCTCGTCTGTGGCGAATTGCGCCAAAAGACCATTCATTGCCATCCGACCCTCCCAGGCCCAGTTCCCGAAAGCACGTCAAACAGAGGGATGTCTGCTTCAGGCGCCGGGTAGTCGTGCAAGGATGACGGCGCAACCCAAGCGACGGACTGACCTTCCGCAGGGATTACGTCTCCAGCCCAAGCCAGACAGCGGTAGAGTGGCATAAGTAGGTGAAATTTCGGATAATCATGGCTGGCAAATGTGATCGGCGTCAGATCGAATTCGTCAACCAAGATCGAAAGCTCTTCCTTTAGCTCCCTCACCAGCGCCCGGGCCGGTGTCTCGCCCGGTTCGACCTTCCCGCCCGGAAATTCCCAGAGGCCGGCCATGGCCTTGCCCTCGGGCCGCTGCGCGAGAAGGATCTCGCCTTTCGAATTGTAGAGCGCCGCCGCAACCACAAGCACCAGTGGCCGCGTCATGTCCGGTAGGCACCGTTGATGTCGACATAGCCGTGAGTGAGATCGCAGGTCCAGACCGTTGACCCGAATTCGCCATAGCCGAGGTCGACGCGGATCGTGAACTCGGGCTTTGCGAACACGGCGCTGGCAGCCGCCTCGTCATAGTCCGGCGCGCGGGCGCCGCCCTTGGCGACCTGGACATCATCAAACCAGATGGCCAGCTCTTCCATCACGATGGGTTCGAGCGACTTGCCGACGGCCATAACGACACGGCCCCAATTGGCGTCTCCGGCGGCCATGGCCGTCTTGATCAGCGGGGAATTGGCGATATGGCAGGCAACGTTCTTTGCCGAGTGCCGGGACGCGGCACCCTCGACACGCACGGTAACGAACTTGCTGGCCCCTTCCCCGTCCTTCACCACCTGCATGGCCAGGTCGTGGCAGGTAGCATGCAGCGCAGCAGCGAACGCTTGGAACCGCGCGTCATCCCGCGATTCGATCATCGGCGCGCCGGTACCGCCTGTGGCGAAGACCATCAGCGTGTCGGAGGTCGACGTATCGCCATCCACGGTGATGGCGTTGAACGTCTCTTCGGTGATCTCTGCAAGCAGGTCCTGCAACAGTTCCGGCGCGATGGCGGCATCGGTGAAGACATAGGACAGCATGGTCGCCATGTTGGGCATGATCATGCCCGAGCCCTTGGCGATGCCGGCGAAGGCCGTGGCGGCGCCAGCAAGGTCAACTGTGCGGCCGGATGCCTTGGGATAGGTGTCGGTGGTCATGAAGGCGCGGGCGCAGGCCTCCCAGTCCGGCTTGCCGAGTTTCGCGGCAAGGTCCGGCACGAAGGCGCCGACAAAGTTCGGATCCTTCAGCGGCTCGCCGATCACGCCGGTGGCGGCGAGGAAACAGGTGTCCTTGGCCACACCGAGCGTCGCCGTCATCGCCTTGAGCGTCGCTTCGTTCTTCTCGACGCCCTTGGGGCCAGTAAAGGCATTGGAATTGCCGGAATGCGCCACGAGCGCGCGGGCGTTGCCCCCCCCTGTCTTCAGGGCTTCGCGGCACCAGCGCACATCAGCCGAAGCCGTGTTCGAGACCGTATAGACGCCTGCGCAGGTCGTGCCTTCGTCAAAGGCGAACAGGAAGACATCGTCACGCTCGATACCCCGGCGGGCATAGAAGCCGCGCGAGCCTGCCGCGGCGCGCAGGCCTTTCACGGCAGGAAGCGCCGGAAAAGTTGCTGGGGCAAAGGGAGATGGCTTCAGGCTCACAGGTCGCTTCCTTGCTTGGCTTCAGGGCCAGCGTCCTCCTCAGGCATGAAGCCATTGTCAAGCGAGATCGGACTGGCGGGGGCGCTGTCGACGCCGGGGCCACCTTCCTGAACGGTCGCCTGCGTGCGCAATTCGCGCAGGATCTTGCTGATCTCGTTCAGCGTGAGGAAGGTGACGATTTCAGGCCGCATTTCCTCGCGCGTCTTGGGTGCCCGCGTGCGCCTATCCTTCACTTTGAGGATGTGCCAGCCATCAGCGCCCTTGAAGGGCTTCGATATCTCGCCCTCCGGCGTGTCGGCGATCATCACGGGAAACGGATCCGGCTCCTCATTGGGGGAAACATAACCGAGGTCGCCATTCTCCATGCGCGTGGCGCTATCCTTCGAATGAGTCCGCGCCATGCTCTCAAAGCTCGCACCGACCTTGATCTCGTCATAGACGGCCTGGGCCTCTTCCTCGGTATCGAAGAGAATATGGGCAATCGAGACTTCATCATTGGACTGCTGGAGGCTGACCTGTTCGGCGTACATCTTGTCGATGCGCTCTTCCGTCACCTGACGGGCGACAAGGTCTTCGACGAGGAGATTGCCGAGGATGCGCTCGCGCGCCATCTGCAGGCGCCGCTGGGCGGCCGATTCACGCTCAATGCCGCGCCGCGTCGCCTCTTGCGCCATCAGCTTCTGATCGACCAGCTGGTCCAGCACGGTCTTATACTCGGTACTCTTGTGATCGAGCGGCTGTCCTGCCGGAAGGAGCCCGCGGGCGACAGCCTCAAGCTCAACATCGCTGACATAGATTTTCTCGCCATTGACCGTCGCGGCAGCCGCGCCGTCGACCTGGACCGGAACCTCTGCTTCGTCGCCATTGCCGCAGGCACACAGCACAAGTAGCGCCGCGCCGCAGGCCAGCCGGCCAAAAGAAGCCTTATTCGCCTTGAAAAACAGCACAGTTATCTCCCGTGATCGCTGAGAGGGTCGCATTGACACCCTATTGCGGCGTTCTTAAGTCTGACCCTCACGCTGGTCGAGACCTCTCGTCCAGTGTAAGCGCTGCGGAAGAACCCGCAAACCGTCCTGCCATATGATACTGTCAGGACTAAGAGTTTAGTTTGCCCAGATCGATTGGTGCCGCCTGATATGCTTTCCGTAGCCCGTAAGATTTTCGGTTCCGCCAATGACCGCAAGCTGAAGCCCATGCGGGCTCGCGTCAATCGGATCAATGCCCTTGAGCCGATGATGGAGGCCCTCTCCGACCAGGCGCTCAAAGCCAAGACGGTCGAATTTCGCAAGCGCCTTGCCGACGGCGCGACGCTCGACAGCCTTCTGGAAGAATCCTTTGCCGTTGTCCGCGAGGCCTCCCGCCGCGCGCTCGGCATGCGCCACTTCGATGTTCAGATGATGGGCGGCATGATCCTGCATTCCGGCGCGATTGCCGAGATGCGGACCGGCGAGGGCAAGACCCTTGTGGCCACACTGCCGGTCTATCTCAACGCGCTCGAAGGCAAGGGCGTTCACGTCATCACGGTCAACGACTATCTGGCCAAGCGCGACGCAGAATGGATGAGCGGCATTTACGGCTTCCTCGGCCTGTCCACCGGCATCATCGTGCACGGCGTCACGGACGAAGAGCGCAAGACCGCCTACGCTTGCGACATCACCTACGGCACGAACAACGAGTTCGGCTTCGACTACCTTCGCGACAACATGAAATACTCGCTGGACCAGATGGCCCAGCGTGGCCACCACTTTGCCATCGTCGATGAAGTCGACTCGATCCTGATCGATGAGGCACGCACGCCGCTGATCATTTCCGGCCCGACGGACGACCGTTCGGAACTCTACATCGCGCTCGACAACCTGATGCCGCGCCTTGAGCCGGAAGATTTCGAACTCGACGAGAAGCAGCGCTCGGTGACCTATACCGAATTCGGCACCGAGAAGATCGAGAGCTGGCTGACCGAAGCGGGCCTGCTGGAAGGCTCGATGTGGGAGCCGACGAACATCTCTTTCGTACACCACGCCAACCAGGCCCTGCGCGCGCACAAGCTTTACCAGAAAGACAAGGATTATCTGGTCAAGGATGACCAGGTCATGCTGGTCGACGAGTTTACCGGGCGCATGATGGAAGGCCGCCGCCTGTCGGAAGGCCTCCACCAGGCCATCGAGGCCAAGGAACGGGTCGATATCAAGCCCGAGAACCAGACACTCGCCTCGATCACGTTCCAGAACTATTTCCGCCTCTACAAGAAGCTCGCCGGCATGACAGGTACGGCGCTGACCGAGGCCTCGGAATTCCACGATATCTACAAGCTGGAAGTGGTCGACCTGCCGACCAACAAGGAAATCAAGCGTATCGACGACGATGATGTCGTCTACCGGACGGCCAAGGCGAAATATGCCGAGATCGTCAAGGAAGTGAAGGAATGCCAGGCCAAGGGTCAGCCTATCCTTCTGGGCACCGCATCCATCGAAAAATCCGAAATCCTGTCGAGCCTGCTGACCGCAGCGAAGATCCCGCACAAGGTTCTGAACGCGCGCCATCACGAGCAGGAAGCCTTCATTGTGGCAAATGCCGGCGTGCCGGGCGCCATCACGGTTGCCACGAACATGGCTGGCCGGGGTACCGACATCCAGCTGGGCGGCAATTTCGACATGCGTGTCGAGCAGGAAAAGGCCGCGAAAGAGAAAGAGCTTGGCCGCGAGCTGACCGAGAGCGAGCTTTCGGTGCTGACCTCGCAGATTAAGGCCGATATCGAGGTCAAGAAAAAGCGCGCCCTCGACGCCGGCGGGCTCTACGTGCTCGGCACCGAACGCCATGAAAGCCGCCGGATCGACAACCAGCTGCGCGGCCGGACAGGCCGTCAGGGCGACCCGGGCCGCTCGAAGTTCTATATCTCCATCGAAGATGACCTGATGCGCATCTTTGCTGCCGAGCGCATGGACGCCGTGATGCGCCGCCTCGGTATCAAGGAAGACGAGGGCATTACCCATCCCTGGATGAACAAGGCGATGGAAACCTCGCAGCGCAAGATCGAGGAACGCAACTTCGAGATTCGCAAGAACGTCCTCAAATACGATGATGTCATCAATGACCAGCGCAAGGCGATCTTCGAGCAGCGCATGGAATTCATGCGCGCCGACGATGTGTCCGACACAATCGCCGAAATGCGCGACCATGTGATCGATGCCCTCGTGCTGCGCACGATGCCTGAAAAGGCCTATGCCGAGCAGTGGGACATTGCAGGCCTCAAGGATGCGCTGCAGACCGATCTCGCGCTGGACCTGCCGGTGGCCGAATGGGCCGCGGAAGAAGGCGTTGCCAACCAGGAAATTGCTGAGCGCATCCGCAAGCATGTTTCCGAATCCTATGAAAATCTCGGTCGCCAGGTTGGCGATGCGCAGATGCACCGGATCGAGAAACAGGTCCTGCTTCAGGTCCTGGACCTGCGCTGGCGCGAACACCTGCAGCAGATCGACCAGCTGCGTTCTGTTATCCACCTGCGCTCCTATGGACAGCGGGATCCGCTGAACGAATTCAAGGAAGAAGCCTTCAACCTCTTCTACAGCCTGCTGAACGAACTGCGCGCGACGGTGACCCGTTCGTTGATGCATATCCGTGTCCAGCCACCGGAAGAGCGCCGCCCTGCCCCGCCACCACCGCCGCCGCCTCTGCGCGAGCTGCACCTCGATCCGGATACAGGCGTGAACGAGATGTCACCCGACGAGCCAGCAGGCAATACGGGCCCGGGCCCGGCCTTGCATCAGGCGGAGGATGACTGGACGAACACGGCGCGCAATTCGGCCTGCCCATGCGGTTCCGGCAAGAAGTACAAGCACTGCCACGGCGCCCTGACGCCGCAGCAGGCCTGATCGCTCACACCATTTCGGCTGGTTCCGGCCCCACATAGGTCGATTGCGGCCTGATGAGACGCCCCGTCAGGCGCTGTTCGCGCGCGTGCGCGAGCCAGCCAGCTGTACGGCCCGTGGCGAAGACCGCCGTGAAAGCATCCGGCGGGAAGCCGAGCGCTTCAAGCAGGAGCGCGGTATAGAACTCCACATTCACGTCGAGCGGCCGGTCAGGCTTGCGCTGCTGCAGGATTTTCAAAGCGGCGCGTTCGACGGCTTCCGCGAGCTTCAGCCGGCCCGGCAAGGCGTTTGAGTCGCCGGACATGCGTTTGACAGCGGCCTTTAGCGCATCGGCGCGCGGGTCGCGCACCTTGTAGATGCGATGGCCGAAGCCCATCAGCCGATCGCCGCGATCCAGCGCATCCTCGATCCATTTTTCAGCATTCTCAGGCTTTCCGATCCCATCCAGCATGGCGATTATCGGGCCTGGCGCGCCGCCATGGAGCGGGCCCTTGAGGGCAGCGAGGCCGGCCAATACGGACGACGTGAGGCCAGACCAGGTGGACGCAACGACACGGGCGGCGAAGGTGGACGCGTTGAGGCCATGATCCGCCACGGTGACGAGATAGGTGTCGAGGGCGCGAGCCACTTCCGGTGCGGGGATGTCACCTGTCAGCATGTGCAGCATGTCAGCGGCGTGGCCTGCCTGCGCGTCCGGCGCGATGGGCGCAAGGCCTCGGCGACGACGCAGGAAGGCAGGCAGCAAGACCGCTGGGGCGGCGAGGAGGCGAAGTACGGTCGCAACGTCTTCCCCATCCTCGATACGGGCTGTCAAAGCCCGGACGCCGTCCATGGGCGGCAAGGCCAGCAAGGCGTCATCAATATATTTGGCGAGCGGGTAGACGTCAGCGCGCGCTGCGCCGACGCGAGCGGCAAAGGCTTTAGCCTCCGGCAAATCGTCCAGCAGACCGTCAAAAAGCAGGCGCGCGACCTCTTCGAAGCCCATCCGGCCAGCGAGCTGATCGAGTGAAAAGCCTTTTACAACAAGGATGCCCCGCGCACCATCCACCGAAGAGAGGCGCGTTTCGGCGGCGATAACATCATCCAGACCCTGGCTCATTTTGTGGTTCTCCTTTTGATTTTCAGCGTGGAGATCGGCGCGAAAGCGTGTATCGTCAATCTTGATCAATATAATCAATGTATGGAGTGGGCATGGCGTGGATCAGTTCGGAAGAGGCGATCCGCCTGCTCGGCGTGCGGCCGCAGACGCTCTATGCCTATGTCAGCCGGGGGCGGCTGGAGGCGCGCGCCGATCCTGAGGATTCCCGCCGCTCGCTCTACAGTGCCGAGGATGTCGCCCGACTGGCTTCGCGCCGGTCCGGGCCAACACGTGCGGCGGATATTGCCGAAGCGTCGATTGCCTGGGGCGAGCCGGTCCTGACCTCGAAACTGACGGTGATCGTTGACGGACGGCTCTGCTATCGGGGCGTCGACGCCATCACCCTGTCGCGCTCGGCGACGCTGGAAGCGGCGGCAACGCACTTCTGGGCGGCGCCTTATGCCCCGCGAGTGGACCGTTCAGTGGGTATTCCCGGACCATTCAAGGTCCGTTTGTTCACCGCGCTAGGGGCGCGGGCGGGCCACGACCCGCACGCGCGGGGCCGTTCACGGACCGTTCTGACGACCGACGCGGCCACCGTACTGGAAACGCTGGTCGATGCCGCGACAGACGGGCATGCGCCGGGCCCGATCCATGCGCGGCTGGGCGCGGCCTGGGGCCTTGATGCGAGCGGAACAGACATGGTGCGCCGGGCACTGGTCCTGCTGCTCGATCATGAGCTGAACGCATCAACATTTTCGGCGCGGGTGGCGGCGTCGACGGGGGCGTCGCTGTCGGCCTGCGCGCTGGCGGGTCTTTCGACCCTATCGGGACCGCTGCACGGCGGGGCGGTGGCGGGTGTGCTGACCTTCCTGAGTGAAGCCGAACAGATGGGCGCGGAAGCGGCGGTGCGGGCGCGGCTGGACGAGGGACGCGCCCTGCCCGGCTTTGGGCATCCGCTCTATCCGGATGGTGACCCGCGCGCGGCTGAGCTGCTATCGCACTTCGACGTGCCACCAATGATCAGCGCCATACAGGACGCCGTGATGCGGGAGACGGGCGAGCATCCGAATGTGGACTTTGCCATTGGAGCAATGGCCCAGCACTTTGGCTTTCCGGCGGAGACGGCGTTCGGCATCTTTGCCATTGGCCGCTGCATCGGCTGGCTCGGCCATGCGATGGAGCAGATCGAGACCGGATCTCTGATCCGGCCCCGGGCCCGCTATGTGGGCGTGATGCCAGCGCCTATTTCGCCATCACATTGACGACGGCGGTTGTCATCGCCGTGACGCCAGTCTCGATGGTTGGCGCCGGGACGGGCGCGAAGTAGGGCGAATGGTTGCCCGGCACTTTCAGCACGTCGAGCGGTGCACCCGTCTCGTCGAACAAAGCCGGGTCATAGACGCCGACGCGGAAGTAGACCGAGTTGCTGAACGCCTTCAGGAATTCACCATAGTCTTCACTGCCTGTAGTCGGGGCTGCGAAGTAGACCTTGTCAGCTGGCAGCACCTTGCTCATCGCCGCGAGGGTCTTCTCCGAGAGATCCGGGTCGTTGAAGACGGCGGTGCCACCGCTGCGCACGCTGATCTCTGCGTCTGGTGCGCCTGCCATTGCCACGATGGCTTCCGCCGTGCGCTTCACGCCTGCCAGCAATTTCTCGCCGACGGCCGGCTTGTACCAGCGCACCGTGCCGCGGACGCGCGCAGAGTCCGGAATAATATTGCCAGCCGAACCGGCCTGGATGGCGCCCACGCTGATGACACCGAATTCCTGTTCCGGTTTTTCGCGGCTGACCACGCTTTGCAGGTCGACCACGAATTTAGAGGCCATCATGATCGGGTCGATGGTCGTGCTAGGGCGTGAGCCATGACCGCCGATGCCATTGAAGACGATGTCGAACCCGCCAGCGAACGAGTTCATCTGGCCCTTCACGATCTGCACAGTGTCATAGGCAGAGGGGCCGACATGCAGGGCAAAGCCATAATCCGGCACGCCAAACTTACCAAAAATATCGTCCGCCATCATCTTGCTGGCACCGCCGCCGCCCTCTTCCGCAGGCTGGGCGACGAACATGAGCGTGCCTTTCCACTGTTTCTTGAGGTCAACAAGCGTCTGCGCGGTAGCGAGGAAGATGGCCATGTGGGCGTCATGCCCGCAGGCGTGCATGACATAGGTGTTCTCGCCCCGCCAATCGGTCTGTACCGTGCTGGCATAATCGAGGCCTGTCTTTTCCTGCAGCGGCAGGGCGTCCATGTCGGCGCGCACCATGACGAGCGGGCCCTTGCCATTGCGCAGGATGCCGACAACGCCGGTCTGGCCGATGCCTTCGGTGACCTCGAAGCCAAGCGTGCGCAGCTCCTCCGCGATTATGCCGGCCGATCGCGTCTCCTCCAGGCCGAGTTCCGGATGTGCGTGGAAATCCTTGTAGACGGCCACCCAGTCATCGATGTGCTCGGAGACAAAGCTCGCAACATTGGATTTGAACTTGTCATTGATCGGCGCGGCGCTGGCAGGCGCCGCGAGTGGCGCAAGGGCGAGCACGCCACATAGGCCGGTGCCGGCAAGGCGGGAAAGGAGAGAGGGGGACATAAGCGGCTCCGATGATGTGGCGGGGTGACAATGGCAAAACACCAGCCATCCGCACAATGTGCAGCCCGTTCAACAGGAATCGAGCTGAGACCGTCGCAGATGAGACGCATGCATCTTTTTATAGCGGGAGCTGCCCGCCCGCGGATCAACCCGCTGGGGAACCGAAACAGGCCACCTGCGTATGGTTAATTCCAAAGGCTATAAGGGGCTGCATCATGCGCAGAGACATTCTTTCCACGATCCTGGCAGTGATCTGCATCGTGTTCATCGTATCGCTTGGCATTTTCTATATCCAGGAAGGCTCTTTCGAAGGCGCCGGCCGGAAGATGGATGCCACGCTTCAAACACTCCCTGAAGACACGGCTCGCGTGGCCAACGACGTGGCCGACAAAACCGATGAGGTGATCGAGGATATCGCCGACGGCCCGGACGAAAATCCGTCCTGATCCCTACTCGTACTTCCCTGATTTGATCGATGGCCCGGCTCCCGGATGGACGCCGGGCCTTTTGATTCAGGCATAGGACAGAACTTCGTATTCGACATTGTCATAATCGTGGAAATAGAAGCGGCTGCCGGGATCATAGGTCTGGTGCGAATGGGTGACGAAGCCGGCATCCAGCACGCGCCTTTCCGCCGCCGCGAGATCGTCGACGATGACGCCGACATGGTTCAGGCAGCCTTGCGTATTGTAGGTGATCTGGTTCGGCGCATCTGTCTCGCCGGGGGAATACAGTGCGATATAGGCCGTGTCCGTACCGACATGCGCGGTCTGGCCATTGTTGATGGACGCGCCCTTCCAGCGCAGGTGCCAGCCGAAGATGCGCTCCAGCATGCGGGTTGTGCGATCAATGTCGCTAACCGTGATGTTGACGTGTTCGAGGGTTGCGGTGGGCATGGGCGATGTCCTTTCCTACGGGCCTTCAGGCCCCTTTTTCCGTGATTGGACGTCGTTGATAGTTCCTCAACCTTACTTGAGGTCAAGGTCTTTTTTTGCTATCAGCTCAGCTCATGAAAACAACTGATCTCATTCCGATTGGGCAATTGGCGGCGCGCACGGGCGTGTCGGTGTCGGCCATCCGCTTCTATGAGGACAAGGGCCTGATACGGGCGATGCGGAATGCCGGCGGGCAGCGGCGCTTCCTGCGCTCGGATGTGCGGCGGATCTCGTTCGTGATGATTGCGCAGCAGCTGGGCTTTACGGTGGCCGAGATTGGCGAGCTGCTATCGGGACTGCCGCAGGAACGCACACCGACCAAGGCCGACTGGTCGAAGATCAGCGCACTGTTCCGGGAACGGCTGGATACGCAGATCGAGCGGCTGGAGCTGATGCGCGACCGGCTGGACGTGTGCATCGGGTGCGGGTGCCTGTCACTGTCGAATTGCGCGCTCTACAATCCGGAAGACCGGGCGGCGCGCCTCGGGCCAGGCCCGCGTTACCTGATGGAGCGCAATGGTGCGGCAAAGGCCGCCGAAGCTTAACCCCGGCCCTTGCGTTTGTTGCAGACAGCATGCGCGAGCTGGAGGTTTGACTCATCATCCGGGCCGCCGCGCGCGAGCGCGTGGATATGGTCGAACGTGGGGCGCTGTTTCTTCCAGACTGTGGCATGGCCGACAGCGAAGCGTGTCGACGGCATGGGCTTGCCGCAGAGCGCGCAATTGCCGCCCTGCGCCTGCCAGAGGCGCTGGAACATCTTGGTTGCCGGGGGCGCGAACTCCTGGCTCACAGACCCTCCGGCACGCTCCAGCCGCGCCGAGCGCAGGCGGCGAGCACCGTATTGCGCAAGAGGCAGGCGATGGTCATGGGGCCGACGCCGCCGGGCACAGGCGTGATGTGGCCGGCCACGGGTTCGCAATCGGTAAAGTCCGCATCGCCGACAAGGCGGGTCTTGCCCTCGCCCTTTTCAGGCGCGGGAATGCGGTTGATGCCGACATCAATGACGGTGGCGCCGGGCTTGACCCAGGCGCCCTTGACCATGTTGGGGCGGCCGACGGCCGGCACGAGGATGTCGGCGGTGCGGCAGACGGCAGGCAGGTCGGCCGTGCGGCTATGGGCGATGGTGACGGTGCAATTCTCGGCAAGGAAGAGCAGCGCAGCGGGCTTGCCGACGAGAATGGAGCGTCCGATGACAACGACATGCTTGCCGGAAAGGTCATCACCGAGCGCGCTTTTCGCGAGGATGACACAACCATTGGGCGTGCAGGGGCGCAGGCCAGGCTTGCCGAGCGTGAGGCGGCCGGCGGAGACTTCAGTGAGCCCGTCGACGTCCTTGTCGGGGTCGATGCATTCGATGGCGCGGTGCTCGTCGAGGCCGTTGGGCAGGGGCAGCTGGAGCAGGATGCCGTCGATGCTGTCATCGGCATTGAGGCGGGCGATCAGGTCTTCGACCTCGGCCTGCGTGGCCGTGGCGGGCAGTTTGTGATGGACGGAGACCATGCCGGCTTCTTCGGTGAGACGGACCTTGGAGCGGACATAGACCTGGCTGGCGGGGTCTTCGCCGACGAGGACGACCGCGAGGGCCGGTTGGCCGGGCAGCGCCTTTACGGCCTCTGCCACCTTGCCACGCACTTGCGCGGCGACGCCGGTTCCATCAATTCGCTGAGCACTCATTCCCGCATCATCCCTGCCAGAACGTCCGCCAGATCCGGCGGCGCGTCTATATCGAGGCCTTTTAGCCGGTTCTTGCCGCCCGTCACCACCCTGACGGCAGACTTTGGCAGGCCGAGATGCTTGGCGAGCAGTTTTTCAACGGCTGCATTGGCCTTGCCGTCTTCAGGAACGGCGCGGACGCGAACTTTAAGGTAGGTGCGGCCTGCCGCATCGGTCTCAGGACCTTCGATCCGGTCTGCGGAGGCGTTTGGCTGCACGCGAACGGTGAGCCGGTGCATCGGCTAGAAGGGCGCGATCGTGTAGCCGTAGCGGACAATCAGGCGCTGCAGGAAGAAGATGATCAAGAGCACGGCCATTGGCGTCAGGTCGAGACCACCCAGCGGCGGGAGGATGCGGCGGATCGGGCCGTAGACCGGCTCGGTGATGCGCTCCAGCCCACCCCAGATGCTGCGCACGGTGGGGTTGCTGATGGACAGGACATTGAAGGAGACAAGCCAGGACATGACGGCCTGTACGATGATGATCCATGTAGCGATATTCAGCAGGAACAGGACAACATCCAGGATCGCGCGCATTGTAATCTCTCCGGAAACAGGGTGACTTCTGTGTCACTTAGGGTGTGTTGGTTAGTGAGCGCAAGGTCACCGCTGCCGGTTTACCCTGCGACATGGTTGGCGCAGGGCGAGAGCCAGACTAGCTCTGAGGGATCCAATGCAGGGGGAATGGGGATGACAGATACAGAAACGCCCCTGCGTCCGCTCACCCGCCTGCAGCAATCCATGATCGCCCTCGCCATGATGGCCATGGGCGCCGGTATGACGATCAATTTCGTGGTCGTGGCGCCGCTGGCGCGCCAGGCCGGGCTGGCCCCGATCGAAGTCGCGGGCATCCTGACATTCTCCTCGGCCATCTATGCCTTCATGATTCCAATCTGGGGCCGCATCGCCGACCGGATCGGCCGTAAGCGCGTGATGGTGTTCTCGTTGATGGCGATGGGCCTGTTGAACATGGCCTTCCTGTTTGCGCTGAGCGCCGCGCTGGCGGGCATTGTGACCGGGCTGGCCGCATTTTTCCTGTTGGCCTTCACACGGCTCTGGTTCGGCCTTCTGGCACCCGGACTTCAGCCGGCCTCTATGGCGGCGATGACGGACGCGACCACGACGCTGACCCGCGCCGGGGGCCTTGGCATGCTGGGGGCATCGATGAGCGTTGGCTCGATCCTCGGCCCGGCAGGCGCGGCCGTCCTGGCACCGTTCGGCGCACTGGTGCCGCTCTGGGGCACGATCATCCTCAACATCGTTGTTGGCATCATTCTCGCCTTCGTGCTACCCCGCAGCCGCAAGACCGCGCGCGCCTCACACCGCCCGACACCGCTGTCGGTAAGGGACAGCCGGGTCGCGCCGCACCTCATCTTCCTGTTCATCTATTTCATGGCGATCGGCATGATCCAGCAGACCATCGGCTGGTTCATCGAAGACCGGTACAATTTCGTCGACACGGCCTCACATACCGCCAGCGAAATTGCCGTGCGGCACACGGGGATCATTTTCTCCTGCCTTGCTGCGGCGATGATCGTCGTCCAGTTCGGCTATATCGTGCCGCGACGGCCCGATCCGCGGAAGATACTGCCGGTGGGCCTTGGCCTTGTCGCGATTGGCTATATCTGCGCCGATACATTCATGCCCTTCTGGGCCATGTGCGTCAGCTTCCTGATCGCAGGCGTCGGTGGCGCGCTTGCGGTGCCATCCGCCAATGCGCTGGGCAGCCTGTCCGTGGAGCGCCACGAGCAAGGATCGGCGGCGGCGCTGCTGGCTGCTGCGCCGCCGGCCGGGTTCGTGTTCGGGCCCCTGATCGGTGCGGGCCTCTATTCCATCGCCACGCCGCTGACGCTGTATGCATCTGCCGGCGTGATGGCGGTGCTGTGCATCTACGCGTTCCTGGTGACGTCCAAGAAGACGCTCACCCCATGATGAAGGCGTTCAGCTTGTTGCCGTCCGGATCACGGAAATAGGCTGCATAGAAACCACCTTCACCGCGCGGGCCGGGAGGGCCTTCATCGGTTCCGCCCTGTGTGATCGCGATCTTGTAGAGCCGGTGAACCTGCTCCTTGTCCTTCGCCTCAAGCGCGACCATCGTGCCATTGCCGACCGTCGCCGGCTTGCCGTCAAACGGCAGCGAGGCTGCAATGCCTGCGCCGCCGCCCGGTGTGCCCCAGGCGATGTATGCGTCGGTCTCCATCATGCGGCCTGAGCCCATTTCCTTGGCGATCGCATCATAGAATGCGGCCGTACGGGCCAGGTCTGACGTGCCGAAAGTTACATATCCAATCATGTTCTTTTCCCCAGTTGAGAAAAAGAACATAACATGAACAAAAACTAAAAGGCAATTGCCTACATCGCGGAAATGCCGCCATCGACTTTCAGTTCGATGCCGGTGACCAGTTTGGATTCGTCGGAGGCGAGATAGAGCACAGCATAGGCGATATCGTCGGGCTCACCGACCTTGCCAAGGGGGATCTGGCGGCCGAGCTTGGCGAGGGCTTCTTCTTCGCCGAACATTTCCTTGGTGCGATCAAGGATCGGCGTGTTGATGAAAACCGGGTGGACCGAGTTGCAGCGGATCTGGCCGCCCTTGGCGCAATGCAGCGCGATGGACTTGGAGATGTGGCGCACGGCGGCCTTGGCCGTGTTGTAGGAGACATAGTTCGCGCTGGCGATGATGCCGGCGATGGACGAGATGTTGATGATCGAACCGAGGCCGTGGGCGCGCATCAGCGGGATGGCGTATTTGCAGCCGAGGAAGATGGAGTCGACGTCGACCGTCTGGACCTTTTTGAACATGTCATAGTTCTCGTCCTCGACCGAGCCGAGCGAGCCGATGCCGGCATTGTTGACGAGGATGTTGAGGCCGCCCATCGCTTCATGCGCGGCGGTAAGAACTTCCTGCCAGCGGGCTTCATCGGTGACATCATGCTGGAACGCGAAGGCGGTGCCCTCGCCATGGGCGGCGTTGATTTCGGCGGCGACCTTTTCGGCACCCGCGCCGTTCACATCCGTCAGCGTGACCTTGGCGCCCTCTTTGGCCAGCATCTTGCCGATGGCTTCGCCGAGGCCCTGCGCGCCGCCGGTGATGAATGCCATTTTTCCCTGAACTCTGCCCATATCTGTTTTCCTCTTCCTGTGACCGACCTTCTCAAGCACGGAATGCATGCGATGCGCTAGTCGGCGGGGCGCTGGACGGAATCGCGCAAACTCCTCAGGAAGGCCGTAACGGCCTCCGGAAGGTCGCTTTTTTCATAGGCGTTGACCTGCACTTCCGACCAGGCGGGATCCGGCCAAAGCCTGCCCTGCAACTGCTCCAGTTCCTGTCGCTGGCTGGCTGAAAGCGGCAAGTCCGCAGCCACTTGCAGCAACTGCAAGGCTTCAAATATCTGCCGCATCACGCGGAATGTTTCGAACATGCGCGGCGCCAAGGCCGGGTCATCGCGCCATGACTTCCCGTCAAACAGGTTTTGCACGACATGCTGTCCGGCGCCGAGACAATCGAACTGTACGCATCCGCCAAAGCCGCGCGCCTCAAGGTGTGCGTGAATGGTGCAGGCATCATCTGGCCCGAGGTTCGGGCACGGCGTGCCATTCGCCTTGCTCAAGGCGAAGCGCGAGGAGCGGTCGAAAGCCGGGCCCACACAACAAAGTGCGGCGCACTGGCCGCAATCGGCACGCATTTCCGGCAATGTCATTGACGCCTCCTGCGCTCAAGGGAGGAAGGATGATGGGGATATCCTTTTCGAGCCCCTCCCCTAGCAGCGCGGCCCGGCATGCGCCAATGGCAATATTTCAAGGAAAGTGACTTGATCCATCGGCCCTGTTGGCGCGATCCTTCCTGTATGGCCCCGATAACCGCCCCCGAAAGCACAGACCCCCATTTCCACGTTTTCGATACGGCGATCGGGGCATGCGGTCTGGCATGGACCGACAAGGGCCTGTTTCAGGTGCAGCTGCCGGAGGCAAGCGAGGTGGCGACAGAGTTGCGGCTTGGGCGCATCGCGGGGGCGGCATGGTCGGATACCCTACCGAAGAACATAGCGGAATGCGAAGCCAGGATGCGCGCCTATTTCGAGGGCGACCCCGCGACATTCACAGACATAGACCTCGACATGAGCCGGGTGAATGCCTTCAGCGCGCGGATCTATACAGCGTTGCGCAAGGTGGGCTGGGGCAAGACGACGAGCTATGGCGCACTGGCGCGGCAGATCGGCGACCCGCACGCGGCAAGGGCGATTGGCGCAGCGATGGGCAAGAACCCGTGGCCGCTTGTGGTGCCTTGCCACCGGGTGCTGGCGGCGTCCGGCAAGATTGGCGGCTTCTCGGCCTATGGCGGCCGGGCGACGAAACGGAAGATGCTGCAGCTGGAACAGTCCGATGCGGACGGCGCGGCGCCCACATTACCGGGCTTGTTTGACTAGGACTTGGCGCTGCGGCGCTGGGCTTCCCATTTGCGGCGCACCCTGTCTGTACGGAAATGGCGGAAGTCCCGGCGCAGTTCACACCATGCGCAGATGATGCGGACATCACCCAATAGGCAAGCAGGAAGGGCCAGACCACGCGACGCGTGACGTTGCCGGTTTCGTCGGCATAGTCGAGCGCGAGCTTTGTTTGCCCACGGATTGACTGGCGGACGAGGGCGACGTCGAAACTGTCCTTCGGGCGCTCCTTGAAGCTGACAGGCGTAAGGCCGGAATCGACGATGACCGGTTGCAGCTCACGCGGCATGGAGACGGTGAGCTTGGCGATCAGGCCCGCGAACGCAATGGCCTGAACCGATTTGTGGCGAGGCTGCGCCTCTTCCCCTATAGACCTTTGTGTTCCTTGTGGGGCAAATGGGCATAGGGGGCGTTGTGGGACCGGGACCGCTGAAATACCTGAACTTCATGACGCAGACCGACAAGTCGCGCGTCGTCTATCTGGCGCAGGCCCTGGGGGCCGTCATCGCCGGCAGCGTTGTGACGCTTACGCTGGTGGCCATTCTCTTTCCGGACCCGCCTTCAGCGCAAACTGACGATCAGGCCGAGCCGCCGCTTTTCGGCCTGATCGTTCTCTGGCCCGTGGTCTCGACACTGGCGCTCTGGTTCATTCTGTCGATGACGCGTCGGTCAACGCCGACCTATTGGCATGCAGCCGGCTGGTCGGCGCTTTGCTTCACCTTCGTGTTTGCCCTTCTGGCCGGGCCGCAGACCGGACTGATCTTTGCCTGGCCCTATTTCATCTATTCGCTGACTTTCCTGGCCTGGCAGCTGAAATCCACCCGCGATGCCCTGTTCATGACAACGCTGCTGCAGGCGGCCGTGATGGCCGTGCCCGCCCTGATCATCAAGCTATCGGCCTGAAACAGCCATATCGATCAAATTTGCAACAACGTGTTCAGCGGGCATATACCCTGTCCGTGTTAGCGATTGGGGATGCTCCGCAAGCTCATCGCCTCGTTGATTGCTGTCTATGCCATCGCCTTTGCGTTCGGCGCGCTGACGGCCGTGCGATGGCCCTCGATCATGATGATGGTCAGCTGGATCGTGCATGATGATGTCGCCGCTGGCCTCGAAGCGGTCGACTGGCGGGCTCTCGGCATTGCCTATGGCGCGCCCTACCTGCTGGCCGCGCTCTGCTTTTACGCCTCGGCCGCGATGATCGCCGGGCGCCGTCCTGGCGGCGTACTCTGGTATATAATGGGCCTCGCAGCGGGTTTCCCGACTGTCTATCTCGTCCGGTTCTCGGACGGCTGGTGGAACAACCCGTCTCCTGCCGAAGGCGCTGTCGCTGGCGCCGGTATTGGCGCGCTGCTGCTGCTGAGCGCCGTCTATGAATTGCGCAAGCGTAAGCCCGAGCGCGTGCCTCTCGCCGAACCTGCCCCTGCCCCCGCTGCGCGCCCGGTGGCCGTCGCCGCAGCGCCGGAACCACAGGATGAACCTGCCGCAGCGATTGTCCGCAAACGCCCTTCGCCCGCAAGGCCAACGTTCGTGCCTGCAGCGATCGCGCGCCAGCGCGCCAGCTTTGCGGCCCATGGCCGCCGCATGCATGCGAAGCAAAACCGGCCGATCACCATCCGCCTGTTCTAGGACTCCCTGTTTCTGATTGCCCGCCGCAGCGCTTCGCCATAACCTGCACAAAGGGCCATGGGAGGGCACTGCAATGAATATCCGAATCCTAACCGGGGTAGCATTGGCTTTCCTCTCTGCCTGGCTGCTCTGGCAGGGCCTGTCAGCCGTAATCATGATCACGAGCCGTGGCAGCCCACTGGGCGACGCACTGTTGCAGCCGCCGACCAGCGTCGTGCGTATTGTCGCAGCCTGCATGATTCTCCTCGGCGCACTCGTGGCGGTCGCTCAACGTCCCGGCGGAGCCTGGCTTGCCGGACTGGGCACATTCCTTTTCGTCTTGCTGCCCGTGATGATGGCAGCCTCGGGCACGGCAGCGCGGCTTTGGGCGGACGAGGCCGTGGTCTCGCTCTTTCTGATTGCGCTGACGGTTGCCCTTTGTGTGAGCAAGCGCCGAAAAGCCTGACCTTGGGTCAGCCGCCGCATTGATTTCAGAGCCAAAATGCCTAGGTTGCAGGCTCTCGCCCTAGAGGCCCCTTCAGCAAGGCAGAATTTCCCATGTCAGAGACCTATGATGTCGTCATAATCGGCGGCGGACCCGGCGGATACAATTGCGCCATTCGCGCCGGACAACTTGGACTCAAGGCCGCTTGTATCGAATCACGCGGCAAGCTTGGCGGTACCTGCCTCAATGTCGGTTGCATCCCGTCCAAGGCGCTGCTCCACGCATCGCAGATGTATGCGTCAGCTCAGAACGACTTTGCAGGCATGGGCATCAAGGTCGGCAAGCTTGAGCTCGATCTGGCTCAGATGATGAGCCAGAAGGAAGAAGCTGTCGACGGCCTGACCAAGGGCGTCGAGTTCCTCCTGAAGAAGAACAAGGTCGATTATATCCAGGGCTACGGCAAGATTACCGGCAAGGGCAAAGTCGAGGTCACGGGCCTCGACGGCAAGAAGCAGACGCTGGACGCGAAGAATATCGTGATCGCGACCGGATCCGAGCCAACCGGCCTGCCAGGCATCGAGGTCGACGAAGAGCGCGTTGTGACCAATACCGGCGCGCTGTCGCTGACCTCCGTGCCGAAGCGCCTCATCCTGATTGGCGCCGGTGTGATCGGCCTCGAAATGGGCTCTGTCTGGGCCCGCCTCGGATCGGAAGTGACGGTTGTCGAATATCTCGACCGCATCCTGCCGCCGGCTGATGCTGAAGTCGCGAAGGAAGCCCAGAAAGTCTTCAAGAAACAGGGCCTCGATTTCCGCCTCGGCATGAAAGTGACGGGCGTTGAAAAACTGAAGAGCAAGCTGAAACTGACCATGGAGCCCGCAAAGGGCGGCGATTCGGAAACGCTGGACGCCGATGTGGTGATCCTCGCGGTCGGCCGCAAAGCCTATACCGACGGCCTCGGCCTCGAGAACATTGGCGTGAAGACGGACAAGCGCGGCGTGATCCAGCCCGTCGACGGGCATTTCAAGGTGGCGGACGGCGTCTGGGCAGTCGGCGACTGCATTCCGGGACCGATGCTGGCCCACAAGGCCGAAGATGACGGCGCGGCCGTCGCCGAGCTGATTGCCGGCAAGGCAGGCCATGTCGACTATAATCTCGTGCCGAGCGTCGTTTACACGAACCCGGAAATCGCCTGGGTCGGCAAGAACGAGGAAGAGCTCAAAGAGGCTGGCGTTGAGTATGTGAAGGGTAAGTTCCCGTTCATGGCCAACTCGCGCGCACGCACGAACCACGAGACACTCGGCTTCGTGAAAATTCTTGCTGAAAAAGGCACCGACAAGATTCTTGGTGCCCACATGATCGGCGTTGGCGTTGGCGAAATGATCGCCGAGATCTGCGTCGCGATGGAATTCGGCGCCGCATCTGAAGACATTGCCCGCACCTCCCATGCTCACCCGACCCTGTCGGAAGCTGTCCGTCAGGCAGCCATGGGTGTCGAAGGCTGGACGATGCAAATGTAGGCATCCATCCCCCCTGGGGGTGTTTGCGGGCAGGCCAAAAGCGGGAATAGACTAAACCCTGAGCGAATTCAGGGGGACGTCTCAATGATCCGGTGCATGAAATTCACGGGGGCGGCCATGTGCCTTGCCCTGTTGGTAACACCTGCCTTGGCGCAAGCGACGGACCCCCGCGCGCCCGCGCCTGCGGCGCCCAATCCCAATGCCATTCTCGCGGAAGTGTCGAATGTGGCGCAGATCACGGCAGCGGCGAAGAAGTGTAACTGGACGGATCCGATGAATGTTCTGGCATCGGAATCCATGCTGGCGATGAAGGCGGCGGACCTGAAGGCCATGGTGCCGCCTGAGGTTCGCGGACAGGTGGACACCGCACTGGCCCAAGCCACAGCCAGCGTCGCTGAGATGGCCTGCAAACAGCCTGACGGCAAGGACCTGCCGCAACAACACCAGATCACCATGTTCGTGATGGACCAGTACTGGCGGATGATTGCACATGTCGACGTGCTGGGCAGCCTGCGCTGGGGCGAGGTGTTCCACTATACACCGGCCGAGCGTACGGCGCTCGACAAGGAGATCGCGCATATCAAGGAATTCAAGGGCTACGGCTATTACGAGGTCGCCAACCCGCTGGAAACGCTGGCCGACAAGACCCAGACGCTGGCCTGCCGGGAACGCCCGTCAAACGGCAAGCCCTGCCGTCCTGTGCCTGCGGAACTTGAAAACAATGCCGCGACCGTGAAAATCATGATCGAGACAACCGAGGCCTTCGGCAAAGCCGTGGCTGCCGAGAAGATCAAGGAGCAGCAGGACTTTCTGGCTGCCGTAGGCGACATCACCCAGTTCAGCGCGTTCAAGGATGACGCCTGCAAAGCAGACGCGCTGGTAATTAAGACGGGCGAGGCGCGCGTCCGGTCGGAAGACACCGAGGACACATTTGGCAAGATGACGCATCAGGTCATGTTCGTTGAAAAATTCCGCCTCGGGAAACCGCAGCCGATCGGCTGGGTGCTGCTGTTTCGCAGCATGATGTATGCGAGCGATAACGAACCTTATGTCGTCATCGCGGAGAATGGCGGCGAGTGGGACGAGGAATCAGCGCGCATTGGCGCCGGCGAGGTAAAAGACCTTTACGAGGAACAAAAGACCCGTATTGCCAGCCTCCCGCCCGGCGAACAGCAGAAGGCCAGCGAAGCGGCACAGGATGCCATTTCGGAAACCTATTTTGATAATTTCGTCTCGATGGGACTAATGGAGAGCATCAAGACAGGTGGCGGCAATCTCAGGCTCATACAGTGCACGGCAGACTGACATAAGACACGACGTCCGGCTGGACGACCAGCCCACCTCTGCCTAGTCTGGTTTGCATGTACACGCATGCTGGAGCCGGATGGAGCATCAGGCCGTTCACACGGAACGACCGTATCCCCTGCCTGCGTATTTTCCGGGATTGCCTGCGCGCCTTCCCGTGGCGGGGAGAATGGCAGTCCTACCTGCCCGTGCTGCAGAACGCCTTTGCCAGCGCCCATGTCCTTGTTGCTGAAGAGGCATCGGCGGGGGTGATCGGCTTCCTGACGCTGAACACGACGACGGGCTATGTCGACCATCTGTTCGTGCATGAAGACTGGCGTCTTTGCGGCGTCGGACGCGGCCTGCTCGACGTCGCGCAGAGCGAGGCGGGTAAATGCCTGACGCTTGATGTCGACGCGCAGAATACCGGGGCCCGAAAGGCCTATGAGCACATGGGTTGGCATGTCGTGGCCGATGCGCGGCCCCTTCGTCCGGGTCAGCAGATCCGTCTCATCAGTCCCTGACACTACCAACACTCGCCATTGCGGAAAAAGCCCGTTAAGCGGAGTGATGACCGAGACGACTGCCGCCGATCCTGAAACGCTGTATGCCGCGCCCGCCAAATGGGTCGCGAGTGGGGCCGGGGCACAGGGCAACCTTTTCCTCACCGGACGCGCCGGCACCGGCAAGACGACGATGCTGCGCAAGTTCCTGGCTGGCGCGGGCGACAAGGCGGTCGTGCTGGCACCGACGGGCGTCGCGGCCATGAATGCCGGCGGGCAGACCATCCACTCCTTCTTCAAGCTGCCACCGCGCCTGGTTGAACCTGCAGATATCAAGCGGCTGCGCTCGACACGGCTCATCAAGGCGGTGGAAACCGTGATCATCGACGAGATTTCGATGGTGCGCGCCGACATGCTGGACGCCATCGACCGCAGCCTGAAGCTGAACCGGATGTCGAAGCGCCCGTTCGGCGGCGTGCGCATGATCCTGTCGGGCGACCTGCACCAGCTGCCACCCGTCGTGTCGAACAGCGAAGTGCCGATCCTGCAGGATCGTTATGGCGGTAGTTATTTCTTCAATGCCCCTGCCTTCAAGCAGGCAGAATTTGCCCTCTTGGCACTGAAACATGTGTTCCGGCAGGAAGATCCGCGCTTCCTGGCGCTGCTCGGCGCGTTGCGGACGGGACGTGTCACGCCGATGGACGAGGCGGTGCTGCGCAGCGTCGTGTCGTCGCGCAGTGCTGTGGACGCATCCGAGACGCATGTCGTGCTGACGCCAAACAATGCCAATGCCAACCGGATCAACCAGGCAAGGCTGGCCGGCCTGAAAACCAAGGAAAAGATTTTTCCCGCAGAGGTGCAGGGCCAGTTCGAGGAGAAAGCCTTTCCGACCGAAGCAGACTTGGTGCTGAAAGAGGGCGCCCGCGTCATGCTGATCCGCAACGACCCCGAAGGCCGGTGGGTGAACGGGTCACTGGCGATTGTCGAAGGGTTCTCCAGCAAGGGCGTGATCGTGGATATCGGTGGCCACGTCTATGAAATCGAGCCGGCTGCCTGGGAGAAATACCGCTACGACCTTGAGCCTGAAACCAAGAAGGTGAAGCGCGAAGTCGTCGGCACGTTCAAGCAGATGCCGCTGCGCCTCGCCTATGCCGTCACGATCCACAAGGCGCAGGGCCTTACGCTGGACAAGGTGTTCATCGATTTCGACAGCGGCATGTTTGCTCATGGGCAGGCCTATGTCGCCTTCTCCCGCGCGCGAACGCTTGAAGGGCTGGAGATCAGCCGCGAACTGCGCCCGCGTGACCTCGTGCTCGACCGGGAAGCCTTTGCCTTTGGCAAGCTGGAGACGATCGAGGACACAGACGCCTATCTGCTGGCGAAATTCGCCCGCGAAGACAGCGCGCTGATCTGAAGCGCGAGCGCTGCCTAGGCGAAGACCTGAGAGTAGGATGACTCGGCCTGTGGCGCCCGTGCGCGCACCATCGTATTGCCAATCAGGTCATGCAGGCAGCGCCGGTCACCCCGGAACAGGCCGACAGCATAGCCGCCACCAAACGGGATCATGTTCACGACCAGACGGCCAAGCGTGTTGCGCATGATAACCGCGCCAAGGGTCGGCTTTTGCCCGTTCGTGTCTGTCACGACGGCGCCGAACATCAGCTTGCCAATCGTTGCCTGCATGCCGGAGCTTTCCAGCAGGATGCCGTAAAGCGCCTGCGCCAGGAAGCAGACGGCGCCAAACTTCAGTATTTCAATATTGGCGCGGGCCTCTTCGGGCGAACCGACGTCTGAGCTAGCCAGTGCGCTGATGGCGCTGGTGAGGGAAGGCATGAAAATGATGCCGACCGTAATCAGAACGAATAGCTCGTCGAAAATGCGCGCTACGACGCGACGACCGAAAACAGGCTTTCCAGCTGACTTGCTTTGCGTCTGGCCCGATTTGGGCGACGCGTAAGACGGCATGGGAATGGAGGACGGGGCGGCGGGGGCCGCTTGGTTGCGCATGCTGCGCTCGGCTTCAAGAAAGGCGCGGGCCTCAGGGCTGAGATCGCCCTTGGGATGTGCGGGATTACCGAATACGCCGGCCGATGTCGTCGCAGCCGGGCGCTTGCCAAAACGTGGCGCCTGTTCGCCCCCTGCTCTCTTCTTGCCAAAAGTCGCCATACGGCTGTCCTCCGTTTGCCAACCTCCATACACGCTGGAGTTTAGGTTCGGGTGGACTCTAATGGGGCAATTTTCTGCCCCCCGTTAAGGATATGGTTAGGCGAGCTTGCGGATTTCCTCGGCCAGCTGGCGATCATTGTCGGTGACGATCTTCTCGAGCACGTGCACGCGCTCTTTCAGCCGGGCGATGTCGGACTCCATCCGCGCCACGTCCTTGTCAGTCGCCGCGCCAGCCTGCTGGACTTCCTTCATCTTCAAATACTGCCGGACCACCCGCGCACTGACCGCAATCAGCACAATGATGACAACCATCTGAAAGGGATCCATTTGAAGCGCCTCCGAATAAATATCGATATTCGATATATGGGCAAAGCCCAGCGCTTTGCAAGGCCTATTATTGCCCGGTCGACCCGAAACCACCCGTCCCCCGACTGGTCTCATCCAGCGTATCGACGCTGACCCAGCCAAGTTGCGTGACGGGCGCGAGCACCAATTGCGCGATACGTTCGCCGCGCGCGATTGTGAAAGGTTCGCTCCCGAGATTGATCAGGATGACCTTGATCTCGCCGCGATAATCACTGTCGATCGTGCCGGGTGTGTTGAGACAGGTGAGGCCATGCTTCGCTGCCAGACCGGACCGCGGGCGGACCTGGATCTCGTAACCTTCCGGAATGGCGACGCTGAGGCCCGTCGGCACCATGGCGCGGGCGCCGGGAGCCAGAACCAGGGGTTCGGCTTCAGGTACAGCGGCGCGCACGTCCATGCCGGCCGAGCCGCTGGTCTCATAGGCAGGCAGGCCGAGGCCTTCGAAATGGGGGAGCGGACAGACGTTTACTTTGACGTTTTTCATGGGCCGCAGCCGTGTTCGAGTCGCGTACTCAAGTCAAGTGAGGCGGCGGGCGAGATAGACGACTTCCTTCGTGTCCTCGGCATATGAACGCCGCCCGATCTCTTCAAAGCCAAGGCGGGCATGGAAGCGGAGAGAGCCGGGATTGGGCGGGCGGAGGTTCACTTCGCAGGTGATCCAAGGTGTTTTTCCGCCATAGGCGCGGAAGGCTTCTTCATAGAGGGCCGCGCCTATGCCCTGCCCCCGGCCTGCTTCGGCAATGGCGATACGGTCGACATAGATGAAATCATCGCCCCAGTTTTCCAGCCAGCGCAAATTGGCGCTGTCATAGCCCATTTCACCCGGCGGGATGAGGTTGATGAAGCCAAGCAGCGTGCCGTCCTCATCGACCGCGACACGGGCATCATGGAGGCTGAGCCACCTGCCGAGCGTCGCTTCCGTCTCGTCGCCAACGCCGGGCACACCCGCCTGGTTGATGACATGAAGCGCGGGCAGGTCGGCTGGAGTATAGGGGCGAATAATCATTTCGGGCGGGTGCGCCATGGCGCCTGAACTGTCAAGACGGCCCTATTCGGCTGCGAGCTTGATCCCGCCATCATCGTCGCCGAGCTCAGCCGCAATCTTGCGGGCGAGACGTGTCGCGACTTCCTCCTTGCCCATGCGGGGCCAGCGCTCGGACTGATCATGCGTGATCAGCACCACTTCGTTCTCGGCGCCGCCCATGACATCGCCGGAGACATCATTGGCGACAATCCAGTCACAGCCCTTCCGGGTCAGCTTGGCGCGGGCATAGTCTTCCAGGTCATGCGTTTCGGCAGCAAAGCCGATGACGAGGCGGGGGCGATTCTTGCGCTTGTTGGACAGCGTCTTGAGGATGTCCGGGTTCTCGGCGAGTTCCATGGCCGGAGCTACGGCATCGGTCGCCTTGATCTTGAGTTTCTTGGTGGCTGCGCGGGCGGGGCGCCAATCGGCAACAGCGGCAACAGAGATGAAAACATCTGCCGGCAACGCGTCTTCGCAGGCCTTGAGCATCTGGCGGGCGGTTTCGACCTTTACCAGTGTGACGCCACGCGGCGGCGCGATAGCGACGGGGCCGGACACGAGTGTCACGTCTGCGCCCTGCGCGGCCAGTGCTGCAGCGATCGCATAACCCTGACGGCCGGAGGAATGATTGGAGAGGTAACGGACCGGATCAAGCGGCTCACGCGTCGGTCCGGCGGTAATGAGGGCGTGGACACCAGACAACGCCCCCTGCCCCTGGCCACCGAGCTGGGATTCGATCTCTGCGACGATGGCGCCAATCTCCGGCAGGCGACCGGGACCGAACTCGCCGCAGGCCATGGCGCCTTCGTCCGGCTCCATCACAGTGACGCCGTCATCCCGCAGCTGGGCAACATTACGAATGGTGGCGGCGTGCTGCCACATGCGAACGTTCATCGCGGGCACCATCAGCACTGGCTTGTCGGTGGCGAGCAGCATGGTCGAGGCGAGATCATTGGCGAGACCTGCATTGGCCTTGGCCATCAGGTCTGCGGTGGCCGGGCAGACGACAACAAGGTCAGCTGAGCGCGAGAGCTGGATATGCCCCATCTCCGCTTCTTCATCGAGATCGAACAGTTCGGTATAGGCCTTGTCGCCTGAGAGCGCGGACACAGATAGCGGCGTCACGAATTCCTGACCGGCGCGCGTAACGATGCAGCGGCTGGCAATGCCGCGACGGCCAAGTTCGCGGATCAGCTCGAGGCTTTTGTAGGCGGCGATGCCGCCACCGATGACGAGAAGGATGCGTTTCTGTTCCATGGCCTTCAGATAGGTTGCTGGTGCTGTCTTAGCGCAAATTCCTTGCACAAGCCTCACAAAAGCCCGTGAAACCGCAGCGACTGGTAAAGATTCACCCGTATTTATTCAGGATTCCGGCCAATTCGGACATGGCGTACCGAGCTGGGCGCGTAGACGATAACGGTCTTGTAGGGGTTACGCGGCGGTTTCTTGAGGCGAATGACGGTCTTTCCGGCCATTGACGCGTCCATGGCTGGGGCTTGTGACCTGCTATGCTCAGTGACAACGTTGCCGCGAAAGATACGAATGCCGGATCGCTGCGGGCGAGGCGTGACCCTGATGATCCGCGTTGGGCTGGAAACATTGGTGCCGGAACCGTGGGGACCGCCTTGCAGCTCGCGAGGCGACACGCCTGCCGATTGCGGGAAAAAGCCCGCCTCGGCGACAGGTTTCGAGGTGTAAACAATATCGCGTGCCAGCACCTGGGGAGCGAGCAATATGAAGCTCGCCGTAGCAAACAGGATGGCCTTCATTGCGCGCCCCTTCCGACTCGGACAGGGCAAGCGTAGGGCAATCGTTAAAGCGGATTAAGGACTTACACCCGGCACGGGAGTGCCGCATGGATCGCGGCCGTCTCAGGCGAGGGCGACGATGCTCCCATAGGCAATCAGCGCCAGTATGATGACCAAGCCGAACCAGCCCCACCAAGGCGCAAAGGGTGCGCGCAGGGCCGGTGGCGGGGTGTTGCCGGGGTCATCAAGGGACGCTTCAAACCGGTCCATGACTTCCGGCAGGCGTTTCAGGCGGTTGGTGATTTCCTTCAGGTTGCCGCTGATGAGACGGGCGGCGCCTTCGGGTCCGAAACTGCGCCGCACCCAGCCGCCGACCACAGGCTCTGATGCCGTCCAGATGTTATGGCCGGGATCAATCGCGCGGGCGACACCCTCGACCTGCACCATGGTTTTCTGGAGCAGGACGAGTTCGGGGCGCATCTCCATGCCGAAAGTCTGGGTGTAATCGAACAGCTGGAGGATGACCCGGCCCATGGACACTTCCTCGGCGGGCTTGCCGTGGACAGGCTCGCCGATGGAGCGCAGGGCCTGCGCGAAGTCACCGACCGATTGCGTGGACGGCACATAGCCAGCCTCGAAATGGACTTCGGCGATGCGCATGTAATCGCGCTTGAGGAAACCCCAGAGAATCTCCGCGAGGAAGCGGCGCTCGGTGAGGCCGATGCGGCCGATGATGCCGAAATCGACGAGTGCGACCTTGCCTTCCGGCGTGATGATGATGTTGCCTTCGTGCATGTCGGCATGGAAGACGCCATGCTCGATCGCATGGGTGAGGAAGCCGCGCGTGATGTCGTTGGCGAGTGCAACACGGTCGATAGCGGGATTTGCGAGGGCGTCCGGATGGGTGAGCGGAATACCCTCGACCCAGCCGGTCGTAAGAATGCGCCGGCCTGTCCTGTCCCAGTCGACCGGGGGGACCTGGAAGTAGCCGCTCGTCTCGCTGAGCGCGCGCATCTCGTCAGCGCCGCCCGCCTCAAGGCGCAGGTCTGTTTCGCGCATCATGGCGGCCGCGATGGTCTCGGTAAAAGCAACGGGTTTGAGGCGGCGGCTCTCCACCGAGACGCCCTCCACCATCCGCGCGGCGCGCTTCATGGCCGATAGTTCGCGCAGGAGCTGGCCTTCGATGCCGGGGCGCAGGATCTTGACGGCGAGCGGGCCGGTGGCCGTTTCCATCCGGTGAACCTGCGCGAGTGATGCAGCAGCGACGGGTTTGCCGAGATCGGGGAAGAGACGTGCGGCTTCTTCTGCGCCGAATTCCTCAACGAGCGCTGCACGGGCGAGCTTCACGTCGAAGGGCGGCAGCTTGTCCTTGAGGCGGCTGAGATCCATCGTGACTTCGGCGCCGAACACATCGGGGCGCGTGGCGAGAAACTGGCCGAGCTTGATATAGGCCGGACCCAGTTTTTCGAGGGCGCGGGCAAGGCGCTCGCCGGGGCGGCCCCTAGCACCGCCACTGAAGAGGCGCAGTATACCTCCGGCCATGCGTGCAGGCAGTGGCAGGCGCGATTGGTAGGCGCCCGGCAGGATGACGTCATGACGGGCAAGCGCCGTACCTGCACGCATGAGTCGCAGATAGTCAGACACAGCGCCCATCAGGCCACTCCATCCGGGCGGGAACCATCCCGCAGACCGGGGCGTTTAGAAGGCGACATTAACAAAAGAAGGGGCCTGACATGGCTGGTTCAAATTCAAACGGCAACGGTTTTCTATACTTTCTGGTCGGCGCACTTTTCGTCGGTGTCATCGGCTTTGGCGTCTACTATTTCACGCAGGACAACAGCGCCGATGCCGACCTTGAAATCTCGGTTGGCGAAGATGGAATCAAGGTCGACGGTAACTAGCCTGCCCCGCATCAGACCGCCCAGCCAAAGTGCAGGGCGGCGATGCCACCGGAAAAATTGGTAACGGAAACGCGGGTAAATCCCGCGTTTTCCATTTCTGCCCGGAAGGTTTCCTGATCCGGAAACTGGCGGATGGATTCGACGAGATATTGATAGCTCTCGCGGTCGCCCGCGACGAGACTGCCGAGGCGCGGAATGACATTGTAGCTGTACGTGTCATACGCGGCCTGCAGGGCGGGCGCTGTCATATGGCTGAATTCCAGAATGCCAAGACGGCCGCCGGGCTTCAGCACGCGGCGAAATTCGCGCAGCCCTGCAACCCGATCAGCGAAATTGCGAATGCCGAAAGAGACTGTCACGGCATCGAAACTGCGATCGGGATAAGGCAGGTTTTGCCCATCCGCACAGACCCAGTCCAACCGGCCATCCCATTTTGCATTGTCAGCCCGTGCCTTGCCGGCTTCCAGCATGGCGTCATTGATATCGCAAACGATGGCGGTGGCTTTCGCTTCCAGGCCACGCCGCTTACCGGCCTTGTCGGCAAGTTCCAGGAAGGCCCGCGCGAGTTCGCCCGTGCCCCCGGCGACATCAACGTGGCGCTCACCCGGCTGGGGGTTCAGCTTGTTCATGGCGTCATGCTTCCACAGGCGGTGCACGCCTGCCGACATGAGATCGTTCATGAGGTCGTACCGCGAGGCGACCGAACGGAATACGCCCTTCACCCGGGCGACCTTCTCGGACTCCGTCACCTCCTCGAAACCGAAGGAGACCTTGCGCTCTGTTTCTGCGTCTGACATGCGCGCCACCATAGTTACCTGAACGGCCATAGGCTATATGCGATAAGAATGCCTGAATTACCTGAAGTCGAGACAGTTCGCCGCGGACTCGCCCCTGTTATGGAGGGCGCGATCATTCAGTCATTGCTTCAGAACCGGCCAAATCTGCGTTTCCAATTCCCCGAACGGTTTGCCGAACGCGTCAGCGGCGCGCGTGTCGAGCGCATGGGGCGCCGGGCAAAGTTCCTGACGCTGGACCTGTCGACGGGTGAAGTTCTTGTCATGCATCTCGGCATGACTGGGCGTTTCACGGTGGGCGGAAGTGCAACGGCGGACTTTCACCATGCGACCGGCAATGACGCCCGCCACGACCATGTCGTCTTCCAGATGCAGGACGGTCAGACGGTGACCTATAATGATCCGCGCCGGTTCGGGTTCATGGAGCTGTGGCCTTCAGCGACCTTTGACACCTATCCACGCCTGATGGCGATGGGACCGGAGCCGCTGTCCAACGGATTTTCCGCCGCCTACCTGGACACGGCCCTGAAGGGCAAGGCAACGCCGATCAAATCGGCCCTACTTGACCAATCCGTGATTGCGGGACTTGGCAATATCTACGTGTGCGAGGCGCTATACCGCTCCGGAATTTCGCCAAGGCGCAAGGCCTCCAGCATTCCCGGCCAGCGCGCGGCGCGGCTGGCGCCAGCGATCAACCAGGTGATTGCCGAAGCAATTGACGCAGGTGGATCGTCGATCTCGGACTTTGCCAATGCAAGCGGCGAGCTTGGCTATTTCCAGCACCGGTTCGATGTCTATGACCGCGAGTACAAGCCCTGCAAGGCGTGCGGCGCGCCGATCCGGCGGATCGTCCAGTCTGGCCGGTCGACCTTTTATTGCGGAACCTGCCAGCGCTAGCGGCCGGGCTTCAGTCCGAGCCGCCACAGCGGGGCGCCGAGACCGCCTGATACCATTGCTGCCAGAACCTGCGGCGCCGGCCAGATGTGGCTGACGGGCGCAGCGAACCAGTCGCGCACCAGCGGCAGGATCCGGGAGTCCGACTGGTAGACCGGCGTGAAGAGGAAGCTCATCATCTGGAACAGGCGCACGTGAAGGGCGCGCATCTTCGCATAATCGTTCAGCGCATCGCGGACATCCGTCTTGCGACCAAGGGCATGGGCGAGCGCAAAGGCATCCAGCAGGGCCATGTTGGCCCCCTGCCCGAGCTGAGGGCTGGCCGCATGCCAGCTGTCGCCAATATGGACCATGCGGCCCGCGACGGCGGGCCAGTGTGTGCGGTGGCGATAGCGGGCGAAGGTCAGGTCGTCATGGGATCGCAGGGGCGCAAGGAGGGATTCGGTCTCGGGCCATAGCGAGAGGGCCGCATCGCGCCAATGGTTAAGCGGGGCAGCGCGCCATGCATCATGCTGGTCGCCGCGAATGGACCAGAAATAGGTGGCTGTGTCGGGTGCGCCGGTCGCGGCACGGCCGGACGGCATGACGCCGGCCATGCGGCTGGCCGCTTCATAGCGTTGCTCAAGGGCATCGGCATGGAACCCGGCCGTTACAGGCCAGGGCAAGGTGGCCCAGAGGGCGCCATAAGGCAGCTCATTGCCTGGTGTAGAGGAGAGTACCGAGCGTACACCAAGGGCGTCGACGATGAGATCGAACGGACCGTGGGTGGCGCCGCTGGCAGCGACCAGCACGGCATCCTCCGGATTGGCAGCCGTAATGCGCGTAGACGCCTCAATCCGCGCGCCTGCAGCAAGCGCTGCACCGTGGACAAGGTTGAACAGGGCCGGCCGCTGGATCGAAACGCCCATCAGGGCCGGGCGCAGGGACCCATAACGCACATCCAGTACGGTACGGCCCGACTGTCTCGACAGGCCATAAAGCCGCCTGATGGGTGCGCCGAGCGCCTCCGCCTCTGTGCGCAGGCCTAGTGCGCCGAGAATGGTGAGACCGGTTTCCTGCAGGATCAGGCCGGAGCCGATGGGCCCCACGGTTTCAAACTGGTCGAACACCGTGACGCGGTGGCCTTCACCGGCAAGCAACGCCGCCGCCGCGAGGCCGCCGATCCCGGCACCTGCAATACCGATGTTGAGTGACGTCGCCAAATCCTGCCCCCAAGCCGGCCTGCCAGCACCCTAGGCGAGGCGCATGACAGGCCGCAAGGGGATGACAAGCCGCCTAGAAAACGGCTTTGACCTCAGGCCCTTCCATCATTTCCTTGCGGACGAGTGGAATGGGCGGACCGCCATAGGAGAGGAACTCGTCGTGGAACGCCTGCCAGCCGGCGCGTGGATCGTCGGCATAATGCACTGCGGTCCAGTCCTCACGCAGCTTGCGGATCATGAGCTTGCCCATCGTATAGTTGAGATAGGCCGGGTCATACGTCCCGCGAGCCGCTTGCTGGGTCGCGTTGCCGACATCCTGATAGCATTCGTCGCGGAAGAGATTGAAGCTCTCCTCGACGGTCATGCCCTCGGCATGAAGGCCAATGGCGGAGAGGTACCGGCAGTCCCGCAGCAGCGCATTGGACAGCTGGCCGACGTGGGTTTCCGGGTCACCGTCATGCAGGCCCGCATCATACATCATCTCTTCGGAATAGTGCGCCCAGCCCTCGGCGAAGGCATAGCCGACAAAGAGCTTGCCGAGCACGGATTCCGACCGGTTCGAATGCAGGAAGTTCAGGAAGTGGCCGGGCCAGACCTCGTGCACGCTGGTGAAGAGCAGGTCTTCCTTGCCTGGCACATAGGCGTTGCGGGTTTCCTCGTCCCAGGCCGGGTCTGGCGGGGAGATGTAATAGACCGATGGCAGGCCGGTTTCGTAGGGCCCAGGAATGTCGATATAGGCCGAGTTCTGCCGGTTATAGGGCGGCGATTCCTCGACGAGGGCCTGCTCGGTGCCAGGAATGGTGACGATATTGTTCGCCTCAATGAAGGCGCGCAGTTCAGGCAGCTGTTCGCGGGCTTCCTCGACCGGTCCGACCTCGGGCTTGTTGGCGCCCATTTTGGTCATGCAGTCGCCCAGCGACAGGCCGGGCGCGTAGGCTGTGCAGGCCTCTTTCAGGGCGTCCTGGTTGCGCTTGAGATCAGCCTCGCCAATTGCTTTCAGCTCAGCCAGCGGGATATCGACCGCTTCTGTGAGACGCACCATGTCGGAGAATTTCTCGGCGCCGAGGGCGTAGCCGTCCTTCGTGGCTGGAACCGAGCCGATATGATCGGCAAGATGCTGCATCGCGACGGACGCGGCAGCCGTGGCCGCATCAAACTCGGCCTGCAGGGCCTCGTCCTTCACATCCGCGAAGGCGGCCTTGGCGTCGCCCGAATAATATTCGGCGAAACCGCCGAAGCCGGCCTGACCATATTTGAGATAGGTTTCAGGCAGGGGCAGCTTGAGGTTCGCCTCGATCTGCTTTGCAGCGGCGGGAACATTCTTGGCGTACTTGATGAAGGCCTTCATCCGCGTTTCGGCGTCTGCATAGGGGCGCGCGATATAGACGTTCGGGTCCAGCGCACCGGAATAGAAATCGGGGTTCTTGTGGGGCCAGTCAGCTTCCGTCAGCCAGAACAGTTCGCCCTCGAGGACGTGGATAAGGTAGCTGCGCTCGTACTTGTCGGTTTCGGACAGTTCTGAATCGTCGAGGGCTTCGGCTGCCTCGATGGCCTGCGTACGCTGGTCGGCAGCGAGCTTCAGGCCGGCAGGCGACCAGTCGGGCAGCTGACCGTCGAATTCATGGCGCCCCTGATAGATGGCGAAATCAGGATTGATCGGGAAATAGGAGTCCAGGAAGTCGGACAGGTAAGCGCCCCAGGCCGTGCTGGTGTCGATGGCCATCGGGTCGGTCGCGATTGGCGTTGGGGTCGGCGTTTCAGCCGCTGGTTCGGGGGCCTCTACATAAAGGTCCGGTTCCTGGCCAGCCATCTTGCTGGTGCAGCCAGTGGCGGCGAGTGCCACCAGCGAGGCGGCCATCATCAATCCGTGAACTTTCATGGGACGTCCCTCTCATTAATTGCGCGAAGACGCGCCTTTGTTTTCAATAACTGACACTTTCCCGGCAGAATTTACCAGTCACATTTCCAAGGATTCTGCAGTTGGAGATTGCGCGCTAGACCATGCCGCCATCGGTGGGCAGGCCGAACAGGATGCGACCCGTCAGTTCCCATGTCGAAGGTGCGGTCACGATATGCTGGGTGATCGCGTGACTATCCCGGAACCGACGTTGCAGGTCCGAGGACTCGAACAGGGCGGCGCCGCCGCCGAGATCGTAGAGCGTGCGGCAAATGTCGGCGCCTGTGCGGGTCATGTGGGTGCAGGCCATGCGGAGCGCGGCGCGGCGCTCCATGGGAATTGCCCCCTCCCCTGTCGCCACCGCCCATGTCTGGTCGATCTCGTCGAAGAGATAGGCGCGGGCAGCGCGCGATGCCGCTTCGCATTTGGCAAACTCGGCCTGCATGGTCTGGCGTTCGGCCAGCGTCTTTGACGAGCCTTGCGATTTCTTGGTGGTCGCCAGCACGGCGAAGGCATCCAGCGCGCCGCGCGCATTGCCGAGCGCGACAGCTGACACGCCGAGGGACAGGAGCCCGAAGGCCGGGAACTTGAACAGGCCGCCGGTCTCGTAGGGTTTATCCACCATCAGCGACACGGACTGCGCTTTCGGGACAATGATGTCCTTGACCTCGAAGTCGCCTGAGCCCGTGCCTTTGAGGCCCATGACGTGCCATGTGTCGAGCAGGGTCGCCTCGCTGGCCGGGAAGACCATCATGCGCGCATCCGGCGCGCCGCTGGGCAGGCGCTTCATCTCGCCATTTTCCCAGACCGTGCAGCCGCCGCAGAGCCATGTGCAATTGGCCGAACCCGAGCCCCACTGCCAGCGTCCTGAGACGCGGTAATGATCGCCTTCGTCCACGGCCTTGCCCATCGGCGCAAACACGCCGCCTGTGATGATGTCCGGATCTGAATAGATTTCGCGGGCAGTCGCCGGCGCCATATAGGCCGCGTTCAGCGCAGTCGTGGCGCCGATCATGGCGCACCAGCCCGCGCTGGCATTGGCCATGGCCACAGCCTCGACCGCTTCAACGATTTCGCGGGGCGTCAGCTCCAGGCCCCCGAAGCTTTTGGGCGTGACCATCCGGAACAGGCCAGCTGTGGCCATTTTTGCGGCGAGGTCGGCCGGCAGGCGGCGCACCTCTTCCATTTCAGCGGCGCGGGCAGCGAGTTCAGGCGCCAGTGCGTGGACGTTGGCGAGCGTGTCGGTCGGGGTGAATGTATCAGGCATGGTCGGAGACTAGACCTGAATGCGAAACGATCAAGGCTTCAGTTCGTCGTGGTATTTTGGTGGCGCGGCGTGGCGCCAGGACATGGCGAACGCGGAGCGCAGCGTGACCTCGTCGCAAGCAGCAAGACGAATGGAGGTCGCGCCCTTGTCACCCCATTTATTGGGCACCCTGAAGAAGATGTCCGGCTCAGCCTCGACCAGCATGGCCTGTTCCTCAGGTGTCAGGAACACGTTCGAGAATTCATGGTGGGGCGGCAGCGTGCAGAAGATTTTGCCCTTGGGCACATCCACGCGAAAGCTCGTCCAGTCGAAATGCGGTTTCTCGGTCGCATGCGGAAAGGAAAGCGCCACCGCGCATAACTTGTCAGCCCTGATCATCCGGTCCCTCCCAACCGTAGCGAACGTCGGGTTCACGTTCTTCATTCTCCGATCCATCGGTGAATGCCACAGCCGTGAAACCGTGCCCCTCATAGAACTGCCTCGCACCTGTATTTCGCTGGAATGTCCATAGTTCCAGCCGAGGAACGGTGAGCATGGCCATCTGAATCAGCGCAGTGCCGACACCCTGCTGCCAGAAAGGTACTGCAACATACAGGTGGTCCAGTTCGCTGCCAAGGCGTGCCGAGAAGCCAGCGGTGCCAGCAGGGCTAGAGGCAAGCCAAACATCGGATGCCGGAATCACGTCTTGTCGGAAATACTGAAAGACTTCGTCAGGCGTATGCACCACGGCAAGCCATGGCATTGCCGCCGCCCTTGCCTCCATGTGTATTTGGGCCAATGCCGCCGCATCGTCGACCGTCGCCCGGCGCATGACCAGATCCCGGATCATTCTTCGCCTCCTACAATGACAGCGCGCCCAGAATGACGGCCATGAGCAGGGCAGACAGCAGGACGAATATGTAAAGGCTATCGAGCGTCAGCGTTCTCAATATCGAGCTGAACTGGCCCCGTCCGTACACCACCCGGTTCAGGCGATAGAGGTAGACATTGGAATAGACAATCAGCGCGAGGCTGACCCAGCCGAGCCCGATGAACGGCACGAGGAGAAGGCCGATCGCCATGGCGAAGAAGAGCGCAGAATGGAAGTGGAGCGAAACGATCAGGTGGTCGAAGAACAGGAACTGCCGCCGCCAGAAATAGACCAGTGCGAGCAGGCAGGCATAGACCGGAAGCAGTATGAACATCATCCGCGGGATCCACCGCTGGGTCTCCTCGGCCAACCGTCCAGGCTCGTCCATGATTTCAGCAAAGCGGGCCGCATCCTTGTCGCCGTTGGCACCGGCCTCGCGCACGGCGTCAAGCGCCTCGCGCGGCATGAACCCGGCCCATTCCTCATCCGGAGGCGTTGCTGCGGCGTCACCTTCGGCATTTAGCCCTGACGGCGTTACCAGCCCCGGTATGCCGCCACGCCAGACCTGTTCAGCCTGGTCGAGACCGCGGATCGCAGACTGGTATTCTTCGTCGGTCATGTCGCCATCGGCATGGGACGCTTCGATTTCGGCCCGGGCGTCCTCGAAATTCTGGGTGCCCTTGGGCATGAACGCGACACCCTTCCCCATGACCAACGGCATGAGAATGAAAAAGATCAGCGATGCGAGCACATAAAGACGGAAGGGCGGAAGGAAGCGGGCGCGCTGGCCATCGAGATAGTGGCGCGTCATGCGCCCGGGGCGCACAATCAGGTCAGGCACTGTTTGCGCAAAGCGGCTGTCGATAGAGAAGAGTGTCTCCACGCTCTCGCCGAGAAGCGACCAGAACGGGCGGCGAAGACTGTGTGCGCCCTGCCCGCACTCTGGGCAATAATTGGCCTTGAGCGGTTCGCCGCAATTCAGGCAGCGAGTATCATTCGCCTCGCGCCGACCACCGGCAAGGCCTGCGACCGCATCGGCGCCAGCGTACCCAATCGCCGAGTCGACAGCATCTCCCAGCGGATCACTCATTTGATTCCTCCACCCCTAGCGGAATACCAACGGCTTTTTCGCCATGAAACGGCGTGTCGCCGCATCATATCGCAAGGTCTGGCTCACAGGCGCAAGCCCGTATGTTTGCGCTCGCAGGAATTCCATCAGGCCCTTGCGCTTGCCGGCATCCTTGAGCGCGTCCGGCGTCAATGTTTCGCCGATGACAACTGGCAGGGCTGTTCCCATGCGGCGTTTTACTTCGCGGAAGACGAGGGCGAGGCGCAGCTCGAGCGAAAAGTGGCTGGCGAGCTGAAAGAGGCGCGAGTTCTGGCCCTCGAAATAGACAGGCGTCACATGCGCGCCTGAATGCGAGATCAGCTTGGCCGTGAAGGGTTTCCATTCGTCGTCCACGGCGGTGCGGTCAAACGGGCGCGGTGTCGTGGCAACGCCGCCACCGGGAAAGACGATGACGCAGCCGCCAGCCTTCACATGATCCAGCGCTTCCTTGCGCATCGTGACATTGGCGGCGAGGGCCGCCTTCGTGCCGGAAAAGTCCACGGGCAGGATATAGGGGCGCGCCTCGGGCACGCCGTCGAGGGCCGAATTGGTAAGCACCTTGAAATCCATCCGGCGCAAGCTCGTCAGCCAGCAGATGACGAGGCCATCGAGCACGCCGAAAGGATGGTTCGCAACAATCACCAGCGGGCCGGTGCGCGGGATTTCGGCAAGGCGCGACGCAGAGAACTGCACGTCGAGATCGAGCAGGCGCATGGCGGCCTCGAAGAAGGGCACGTCACGGGCGAGATGATCGCGGTAATGCTCGTAGAGCTGTTTGATCTTCGGCTGGCCGGACATGCGCTCAACCGTGCGGATAAGGCGCCGCTTCAGCGGATCGTCAAAATAGGACGCGTAGGAAAGCTCAGGCGACTCCAGCGTCTCGGTTGTCATCTACAGTCTCAACATCCGCGCCAGATTGTTCTTCTGGATATCCGACGAGCCGCCGACAATGGGCATGCCGAGCAGGTCGCGGACATTGCGTTCGATGTCGTAGGCGTCAGACAAGCCATAGGCGCCAATGACCTGCTGGCAGGCAAGGCCGATCTCGACGCCGGTGTCGGCAACATAGAGCTTTGCCATGGCCGTCTCGACGCTGCAGGGCATGTGCTCACTGGCGAGCCAGGCGGCGTGGTAGAGCATGTGGCGGCAGGCGGCGAGCTTGGTGCGGGCAGTGACCAGCTTGTGGGCGATGGCCTGATGCTTGGAGATCGGCTTGCCGAACTGGGTGCGCTCCTGCGCATAGGTCCAGGCCTCTTCCAGCGCGGCGCGGGCGATGCCATAGGCGACAGCGGTGATCTCGATCTTCTCGACATCGAGGGCGCGGCCTGCAAGCGCCTCCCAGCCCTTGTTCCATTTCTCTGGGCCACCGACGATGGCGCTGGCCGGCAGGCGGACGTCATCGAGATAGACATCCATCGAGTCAGTATAACGCAGGTTCGCATGTTCCAGCGGCTGCATCGAGACGCCGGGTGCATCGGTTGGCACGAGGACGAAGGTGAGGTTGCCGTGGCGGTCTTCCGGTCCGCCGGAGCGGCAGAGGCAGTAGATATAGTCCGACCAGTCCGCGCCCGTGCACCAGCGCTTGGCGCCGTTGATGACGATCTCGTCGCCGTCGCGGGTGACACGGGTTTCGACGCTTGGCAGGTCGCCGCCAACATTGGGCTCTGAGAGGCCGTAGCAGAGGAACATCTCGCCGCGCGCCAGCTTGGGCAACAAGGCTTCCTTCTGCTCCTTTGAGCCGTTCTCGGAAATGTTGAGGCCGCCATAGAAGGCGGCATGGATGAAGGGGCCCGCCATGCTGGGCCCGCCCTGGCAGAGTTCCTCGATCACGGCCGCGGCGGCGTAGATATCCTCGCCCTGCCCGCCAAATTCTTCCGGGACGGTCAGACCGATCAGGCCCATCTCCGCGAGTTCCTTGAACAGGTCCCGGTCCCACGTATGCGCCTTGTCCCATTCGCGGCGTTTCTCGCGCGGCATCTTATCGGCCACCCAGCGCGACAACTGGCGGCGGAGTTCAGTGACATGGGCTGGTTCGGAGGCGAAGGACTGGGACATATTATAAGGGCTGCTCGCTGATTATCTGTGCGAAACGTAGCAGGTAGCCATCCGGATCGGCTACCACAAACTGTCTGACTGATACCTTGTCGTCGCGGCGCCTGTAGGTCTTGTCCTCCAACGCATTGATAATTGTCGCGCCCGAGTCGCAAAAAATGGCATAGAGGCCCGCTGCATCCGGAACCGAGATCTGAAGGTTGAGGCCCCGGCCAAAGGGATGGTCCAGCAAGCCGGTCAGCCATGTGCGCCCGATAGGCTCTTCAAGCATCAGTTCGGCTTGTCCGAGCGCGATATAGGCAAAGGCCTCTTCGCGCCGTTCGTAGCGAATTTCAAAGCCCGCATGGTCGCAATAGAAGGCAAGGCTGCGGGTCAGGTCCGACACATAAAGCTCAGGAACGAGCGCCGCGGGCATCTCCTAGTCGTCCTCCCCGATCCGTGCCGCATCAAACGGCGTGGTCTGGTAAACCTGGTTGATCCAGTTGCCAAACAGAAGGTGCGCGTGGCTGCGCCAGCGATTGAGTGGCTGGGCGGTCGTGTCATCCTTCGGGAAATAGCCATAGGGCGGCTTGATGGCCTTACCGGCGGCCACATCGCGCTCATACTCTTCCTTCAGTGAAGTCGAATCATATTCGATATGGTTGAAACAGTAGAGGTTGCGTTGGGCGGGTTCCGACAGGAGGCACGGACCCGTCACATCTGATTCCATCAGCAACTCGAGGCCCGGCGCCTTGGCAATGTCATCCGCGCGCACTTCGGTCCAGCGGCTGACCGGGATCTGGAAATCGTCGGAAAAGCCGGAGAGGAACGGCGATGTCGGCACGAGATTGCGGTGGCGGTAAACGCCGAACGCCTTCTCCGCCAGCGTGTGCTTGGGTACGCCGTGCAGGTGCCAGGCCGCCGCCATGGCGCCCCAGCAAATGAAGAAGCTGGAATGGACATTGGTGCGCGTCCAATCGAGAATTTCGGTGAGTTCCTGCCAATAGCCGACGTCTTCATATTCCAGCGTCTCGACAGGCGCGCCGGTAATGATGAAGCCGTCGAACTTGCGATCCCGCACGTCCTCCCAGTTCTGGTAGAAGCTGATCAGGTGCTCTTCTGGCGTATTCTTGGGGGTGTGCCCGCCAACCATGATCAACGTCAGCTCGACCTGCAGCGGCGAGGCGCCGATCAGGCGCGCGATCTGCGCCTCGGTGCGGATCTTGTTGGGCATCAGGTTCAGGAGGCCGATCTGCAGCGGACGGATATCCTGACGGACGGCATCCGTCTCGCTCATCACGGAGACCCCCTCGCGCACGAGCACATCGCGGGCGGGAAGGGTATCGGGGATTCTGATTGGCATCGCCATGACTCCAGTTCTTCGGCATCGCGAGAAAGGGAGGCGGATTGCAGGCATCTGCTGGCAGTTCCGCGCGGCCTTTTAGCGACTTGTTTAACGTGGCTGCAAGCCGACCGGCCAAATCACCACAAAAACGCAGATAGCGCCGACAGACCCCGCCGTCAAATTTTCGATCCATGTGCGGCCCTGAAGTCACTCGACTCCGATAAAATGTTCTGCTTATGTTCTTTTACAGGAGCCGCCATGCGCCAGCCGACAGAGATCGAGTCCCTCTACATCGACTTCGACGCGTTCTTTGCAAACGAGGAGAAGCAATTGCGCCCTGAACTGCGCGATCGCCCGGTGGGCGTCATCCCGCTCCAATCGGACCATACGAGCCTTATCGCCCGGTGTTACCTTGCCAAACAGGCAGGTATCCAGCGGGGCACATCCGTGCGCGAGGCGCTGGCCCTCTGCCCGGATATCGCCCTGCCCGTGGCGCGCCATGAAGTCTATGTGAAGCTGCATCACGAGATCCTGGCGGAAATCGACCGTCATACGCCCGTGCACCGGGTGTGGTCGGTCGATGAAATGGAGTGCGCCCTGAGCGGCTCGGAGCGCCAACGCTGCGAGACCCTCGCCGCAGACATCCGCGAAGGCCTGCGCCAGAATGTCGGGCCTTGGCTGACGCCCTCCATAGGGCTTGCCCCGAACCAGTTCCTCGCCAAGGTCGCAGCAGAGATGGACAAGCCGAACGGCTTCGTCATCCTGCGCCCGGAAGACCTGCCGGGGCGCCTGTTTGATCTGGAACTGAAGGACCTGCCCGGCATTTCCAGCGGCATGTATGCACGCCTTGGCCGGGCCGGCGTCTATACGGTCGAGCAGCTCTGGAACCTTTCGGCCAAGCAGGCCCGCCATATCTGGAACAGTGTTGAGGGCGAGCGCATGTGGGCGCAGCTGCATGGCTATGCCGTGTCACGCCCCGAGACTGTGCGGCGGATGTTCGGGCATGGCCGTGTCCTGTCGAATGACTGGCGCCAGCCCGCAAAGGCGCGCGAGTGCCTGCGCCTGCTGACGGCCAAGGCGGCGCGTCGGCTGCGCCGGGAGAACTATACGGCCAGCATGCTCGCCGTTTCCATGTCATGTACCGATGGGCGGCGCTGGAGCGGGGAGCGCGGCTTCTTTCCCGCGCGCGACGATCACACATTCCTGCACGAGGCGAGCCTGCTCTTCGACACAGGTCTTGCCGCCCTGCGGACCAGCCGACTGAAGAAGGTCTCGGTCATCCTGCACGGACTGAACCAGAGCGGCGAAGCCAGCGCGGACCTGTTCGACCATGAAGACAGCCGCTCGGAGCGCCACCGTTGGGAGCGGGTAACGGACGCTATGGACGCCTTGAACGCGCGCCATGGCACCTGCGTTGTGTCGCTCGGGACCCATAACGAGCCACCGGGCGGCTATGCCGGCGCCAAGATCGCCTTTGGCCGTGTTCCAGACCTCAATGAATTCGATACGGCGCCTGACAAGTCCAGAACGGCCTGATCGCAATGTCGCGCAAGGCTCAGCGTGCGCGCATGGGATGGAGCCGGTGCACGAGGCGAGGCAGCATGCGACCTGAAATGGACGGCGACTCAGCTTCGCCGTCCGGCTCGGCACCCATCCGTGTGTAGAACTTCATCGCGTCAGGATCGCAGTCAATCACGAGATCCGCGGCCCCGGAATCCTGTGCGACACGGCAGGCCCAGACATACATCATCTGGCCGGTGCCTTCGCCCAGGCGCGTCGGCTCGACAAAAAGTTTCTCAAGCCATGCGGTCTGACCGTCCAGTGCGACCTGCGCAACACCGGCAATGCCGCGGATATCGTCCGCGACAATAACGATGCTGGATTCCACGTCTTCTTCGGCGATGGTGAGTTCCGCGCGGAACTCCTCCAGCATGTCATCCGGATAGCCCCAAACGGCCTTTGACCGCATACAGAGGTCAGTCAGTGTGGCGTACTCATAGTGGCTCGGCGGGCGCAGACGCATGTCAGTCCCCCTTCAGATCTGGTGAGCGCTTTTCCTTGAAGGCTGTAACAGCTTCGCGGCGATCCCCCAGATAGTTCGACACGCTCTCCCAGCCGATACTGGCATCCATGAGCTGGGCTGCCAGCGCACGCAGCGGAATGTTGGCGGTCGTCTTGGTCCAGCGCACGGCCCATTTCGGATTGGCCTGCAGCTTGGCCACGAGTTCCGCCACCTTGGCGTCAAGCTCTGCGGCAGGGACGGCATAGTTGATCAGGCCGATGCGTTCAGCCTCTTTCGCGCTCAGCAGGTCGCCCGTCATCAGCAATTCCTTGGCCTTGGCAAAGCCGATCAGCTGGGGCCATATCAGCGCGCCGCCATCGCCGGCGACAAGGCCGACCTTCACATGCGGGTCGCCGATCTTTGCCGTCTCGTCCGCAATGATGATGTCGCAGAGCAGCGCAATCGTCGCACCGAGACCGGCCGCCGCGCCGTTCATGCGGCAAAGGATCGGCTTTTCCATATTGAGCAGGGTCGTGACGATCTGCTTGGCGTCCCAGCCGATGGCGCGGAAGCGCTCAGGATGATTGATCTGCTCCTCGAACCAGTCGAAGTCCCCACCCGCACAAAAGGCGCGGCCCTTGGCCGTGAGGATGATGATGTCGCTCTCGCTGTCGCGCTGCAGGCAGTTGAAAACGAGCGCGAGCTCTGTGTGCATCTGTTCGTCAACGCCGTTGACCGGATGGTCTGACGTGATCGCAGCTGTGAGGACACGCCCCTCGCGGGAGAAGGTGAAACGCTCCCACTTATCCTGCGTGATGTCGTAGTTCGTGCTCATGCTTCTTCTCCCACTTTCACAACACGCCGCCCGAAATTCTCGCCGCGGAAGAGGCCGCAAAAGGCTTCGGGCATGGCCGCGATGCCCTCGAAGCGTTCTTCATTGCTCTTCAGTTCCTCGCTCGCCAGCAGGCCGGCCATTGTCTGGAGGGCTTCGGGAAAGTCACGGGCGAAATCGAATACGACGAGACCCTGCATGTTCACACGGTGCGTGATGAAGGGCTTGGTGTTGACGATGCCGGGCGTCTCCTCCGGCGTCAGGTTATAGTCGGCGACCTGTCCTGAAATGCAGATGCGCCCGTTGAGCGCCATCAGCGGCAGGACGCGGTTGACCATCTCATTACCGACATTGTCGAACAGGACATCGACGCCCTTTGGAAAGTGTTCGGCGATGGCCGCCGTCAGATCTGTCGCTCTCTTGTAATTGATCGCCGCATCAAACCCGGCCTCATCCGTCAGGAAAGCGCACTTGGAATCCGCGCCGGCAATGCCAACCACTTTCGACGCGCCCCAGGCCTTTGCGAGCTGGCCCGCCGTGGCGCCAACCGGCCCGGCAGCGGACGTCACAAGTACGGCATCGCCTTCCTTGAACTTCGCGACCGTCTTCATCCCGAACCAGGCCGTCAGGCCCGGCACGCCGAGGACACCTATCCAGGCGCTGAGCGGCACGGGCGCTTCCGGCACCTTGCCGACAAAGCCCCTGCCCGACTGGATCGAATGCGTCTTCCAGCCACCGGCGCAGAAGACTTTGGTGCCGACCGGGAAGTCTGGATTCTCGCTGGCATCCACGATGCCGACACTGAAACCGTCGATCGGCTTGCCGAGCGGAAGGGCCATGGCATAGGAATCGCCGCCTGACAGACGCGAGCGCGTGCCGGGATCGACAGAGCTCCAGACATGCGCCACGCGGAACTGGCCTTCTTTCGGCTCCGGCAGGGCTGCAGCCTCAAGCGCGAAGTCTTCCGGCACGGGCGGCCCGTCGCAATAGCGCTTCAGCACGATCTGTTTCATCTCGGGCATCGGTGGCACCTCCTCGAACGTTCGGGCCAGCATAGGGGCCAACCTCTTCGTGTCACGCCATGACTTAGGGGCAGAGGCATACTATGACCGACAGATCATTGATTGGAGGAGTGCCCATGCCGAAGGATGTCCTGTTCCTGTTGCCGCCGGGATTTGAGGCGAATGGCCGCCGTGAGTTTTGCCCGGAATGCGCTGAGATCTGGGGTGTGCTCAGCTACTTTCCAGCCATACGGGACGCGGTGGATATCGTGCATGTCGGTTTGGAGCACCCAAGGGCCGAGATCGTGGCCCTGATTGGCGAGGGACGTCACAATGCCCCCACGCTCGTGCTGCATCCCGACACGCAGGTGCATCCGGACGTGGATGTGCAAGAGGCCAATGGCCTGCGCTATCTGCCCAGCGCCCGCAGCATCGCCCGGCACTTCGCGCATCGCTATGGCACGCCGGTGCCGCGTGGCAGCTAAGCCGCTTGCGCTGCCCTTGGGGCATGGCCGCACCAAATAAGAAAACAAAGGCAGGAGACGTTCATGACAAGCAAGCCCGTAAAGACCCGCATCACCGAAATGCTGGGCATCGAAAAGCCGATCATTCAGGCTGCCATGGGCTGGATTGCCCGCTCGCATCTTTCGTCAGCCGTCTCCAATGCTGGCGGCATGGGCATCATCGAAACGTCCTCCGGCGAACTGGATGCCATCCGCGAGGAAATCCTCAAGATGCGCGACCTGACCGACAAGCCTTTCGGCGTGAATGTGGCGCAGGCCTTTGTGCGTGACCCGAACATTGTCGACTTCATCATCAAGCAGGGCATCAAGTTCGTCACCACCTCAGCCGGTGACCCGATGAAGTATACAAGCATGCTGAAAGAGGCCGGGCTGACAGTCTTCCACGTGGTGCCGAGCCTGCAGGGCGCGCTGCGCGCCATCGAGGCGGGCGTGGACGGCCTTATCGTGGAGGGCGGTGAAGGCGGCGGCTTCAAGAACCCGAAAGATGTGGCCTCCATGGTGTTGATCCCGCTCGTCTGCGAAAAAGTGAATGTGCCGGTCGTAGCCGCTGGCGGCATCACCGATGGCCGCACGATGGCAGCCGCCTTTGCCCTCGGCGCCGAAGGCGTGCTGATGGGCACACGTATCCTGTCATCGTCCGAGAGCCCCGTGCACCAGAACTGGAAGGACGCCATCGTCGGCGCGGAGGCAACAGATACGGTTTTCCTTAACCGATCCGGCCCCGGCCCCGCCCTGCGGGCCCTGCGCACCGAGCGCACCACGCGGCTTGAAACCGAAGGCAGCCCAAATATTTTCGGCGAGTTTGCCGATACCCAGGCCGTCTACTTCGGCGGCGATCTCGAAGCCGGGATCGCGCTGACGGGGCAAGTGGCGGGGCGGATCCGCGACATCAAACCCGTCGCGCAGCTGTTCGAGGAGACAATCGCGGAATATCACGCGACAATTGCACGCCTTGCTGGCTGAGCCGTTCCAGAGCGCTGGTTTTTGCCTTGGTTTGACGATAGACCGGTACCAACCAGATTAAGGATACTTGATGACCGCCAAGCATTTACTGATCGGCACGGCCGCCGCGATCACCCTGACCGTACCCGCCTGCGACAAGCCCTCAAGCGAGAAGATCGAAACGGAAGCTGTCGCTCAGACGACCGCCGCGCCGCTGCCGGACATCACTGTCACGGAAGCTGAATTGCGCGGTAATCCCTTCCGCCAGGAATGGACCGCTGATTTCGGTGTGCCGCCATTCAGCGCCATTCGCGACGCGCACTATCTGCCCGCCGTAAAGCAGGGCTTGCTGGAGCAGCGCGAAGAGATCGCCGCAATTGTCGACAATCCCGACGCACCAACTTTCGACAACACGATTGTTGCACTCGACCAGTCCGGCGCTGCGCTCGACAAGGTGATGAAGACATTCAGCAATATCACCAACACCGATATCAATGACACGCTCAGTGAATTGGAAGCGGAAATCTATCCGATGCTGACACGGGAATCCGATGCGATCGGTTTCAACCCTGCCCTCTTCGAACGGGTACAGGCGGTTTACGCAAAGCGCGACCGTCTGGGGCTGGATGAACAGGATGCGCGTCTGCTTGAACTCACGCATCGCAGTTTCGTGCGCAGGGGCGCTGCCCTCAGCCCGGACGTGAAGGCGCAGGTTGCCGCGATCAATGAGGAGTTGTCGGGCCTGACAACCCTGTTTGGCAAGAACCTGCTGCTTGCGACGAAAACCTTTGAAATCGAAATCACCGACCAAGCAGACCTTGCCGGCCTGCCTGACGACTTCAAGAACGCGATCAAGGTGGAGGGAGAGGACAAATGGATCCTGACCGTCGACCGTTCCGTCTACGAGACCTTCATGACGCAGGGCGAGAATCGCGACCTACGCAGCAAGATGTTCGATGGCTATCGCATGCGCGCCTCTTCCGGCGAGTATGACAATGGGCCGATCCTGATACGGATTGCCGAATTGCGCGCCAAGCGGGCCGAGCTGATGGGATATGCCTCCCACGCGGCCTACCAGCTTGAGCCGCGTATGGCGAAGACACCCGCGCAGGCGGAGGCTTTCCTCGTGCGCGTTCTTGCGCCTGCGCTGGAGCGCGCGAAAGAAGAACGCGCCGACATGCAGGCCCTGATCGGCGATGACTTCCAGCTGGAGGGGTATGACTGGTGGTTCTACGCCGACAAGGTGCGCCAGGCGAAATACGCCTTCGACGAGACGGCGCTCAAGCCCTATTTTGAAATCGGCGCCGTCCGACAGGGCGTTTTCGATGTGGCCACCCAATTGTTCAACATCGGCTTCACGCCGGTCGCCACCGAGACATGGAACCCCAATGTTCAGGCGTGGGACCTCAAGGACCTCGCAACCGGCGAACATCTCGGCCTCTTCATGGCGGACATGTATTCACGCGATTCCAAACGTGGCGGCGCATGGATGAGTTCATTCCGCTCTGCCTCGAATGTCGGCGAGAACATCCGTCCCATTGTCGCCAACAACCTGAACATCACGCCGCCGGCAAAAGGCGAGCCCACGCTGCTCTCCTATGACCAGGTGGAAACCCTTTTCCACGAATTCGGTCACGGTCTGCACGGCCTGCTGACCCAGGTGAAATATGCAACCTTCTCGGGCGTCGACGGCCCGCGCGACTATACCGAATTTCCCGCCCAGGTTCTCGAGCACTGGGCAGATGACCCGGAAGTGCTGGCCAAATATGCCAAGCACCACGAGACAGGCGAAATCATTCCGCAGGCGCTGGTCGACAAGATGAATGCCGCCGCTACTTTCAATCAGGGCTTCAAGACGACCGAATACATCGCCGCCTCCCTGCTCGACCTGCGCTGGCACTCGCTGTCCTCCGAAGAGGCAGCAAAGATCACCGACGCGCGGGCCTTTGAAAAGGAAGTTCTGGAAGAATATGGCATCCCGCCAGAAATCGAGCCGCGCTATCGCTCGCAATATTTCAGCCACATTTTCTCAGGCGGATACTCGGCCGGCTATTATGGTTATCTCTGGGCAGAAATTCTTGATGCCGACGGATTTGCCGCCTTCAAGCAGTCGGGCGACATCTATAATCCGGAACTCGCCGCAAAGCTCAAGAAATGGATCTATGAGGCTGGCGGCACGCGGGAAGCCGATGAGCTTTACCGCAATTTCCGGGGGTCGGATCCGACCATTGAACCCCTGCTCGAGAATCGCGGCTTTGCTGAAGACAAGCCAAGCGAGGGCTGAGTCTTCCGTCGCCCTCGGCAGCAAACAAAAGGCCCGCTGGTGCGAACCAGCGGGCCTTTTCATTCAGATGTGACAGAGATCAGATCGAGGTTTCGACTGATTCCTTGCAGATGATCGCTTTGACATCATCAACCGTGACGGCCTCACGCAACGCGTCCCGCACGGCTGGCTGCCGGAAAACCCGGCTGACCTGCGCGAGTGCCCGCAAATGGTCTGCGCCTGCCGACAGGGGTGCCAGCAACATGAAGATCAGGTCGCAGGGCCGGTCGTCGATGGCCTCGAAGTCCACGCCTGTCGCCAGACGCATGAAACCACCAATTGGCGCGTCGATGCCATCAACGCGCGCATGCGGAATGGCAACGCCTTCACCGACACCTGTCGATCCAAGGCGCTCCCGCTCCATGACCGAATCCTCGATCTCGCGCGCCGAGATACCCGTGACGTTTCCAAGCTCTTCAGACAGGGCATGCAAAGCCTGTTTCCGGCTTGAGGCCTCGAAACAAGGTAGAATGATCCCGCCTTTTAGCAGGGAGCTGAGATCGGTTGCCATAAACGCTGCTTCCGTGTGCGGGCTTCAGTTCCTGGGAGTATTGGCCGGATCAACCCAACCGATATGCCCATCCGGGCGGCGGTAGACCATATTCAGGCCATCATGGCCAGCATTCCTGAACATGAGCGCCGGAACCTCCTGCAGTTCCAGCTGCATAACCGCCTCGGAAACGGTCATTTTCCGAATATTCACGGATGTTTCAGCCACTGTCAGCGGCACATCGGAAATGTCTTCCACCTCGTCGTCATGATCGTCGCTATCGGCGCCATGGCCGTTGACCGTGAAGACAGCGCCGGTTGCGATTTCAGCGGGAAGTGGCGCCGTTGGATTGGCGTGGTGGTCCTTCAGGCGGCGCTTGTAGCGGCGCACGCGCTTTTCCATTTTGCCAAGGCTGTCTTCGAGGGCCGCATACGGGTCACCGGCTTTGCCGGTCGATTGCAGCACAATGCCGGATGGCAGGTGAACATTGCAATCGACTTCCACGAGGTGGCCCTGTTGCGAGACGAAGACGCTCGCCTCCCCCGTTCGACTGAAATACTTACTGACCGCCGCCTCGAGGCCGTCTTCGATGCGGCTCCTGAGAGCCTCTCCGAGATCCATATGCTTGCCAGTAATCTGTATCTGCATGGGCGGTCTCCTTTGCTATTCGAGACTTGGAAGTATGGCGCAGATTTGTGGCCGACGCGAATCGATTTGCCGAAAACCCTTGCTTATCCAAGGTTAATCTTTCTCCAGCCAGTCTAAACGCCCGCAATCGTGCCGGCTTTCTTGCCATATCCGTGCTTTTTCAGCAGGCCGCGAAACTGGTGATAGGTCAGACCCAACGCTTCGGCCGCTTTGCCCTGATGGTCCTGGGCCACTGCCATCGCCTCATCGATCAGCCGCAATTCCATCTGGCTGATCTCAGCATTGAAATCGACCGGCCCATGCCGGGCGCTAAGGGCAGGCTCAGCGGGCGCTGCGGAACGGACCGGCGCTTCCTTGCGGGCGGCACCCGGGCGCCAGGGGGACGCAAACGGGTCCAGCGCCGCCGGATCAAACCGCACCGGCTCGTTCGGTGCCTCCAGCATGGAGCGATGGGCCAGTCGCTGCGCGAAATTGCGCAATTCGCGCACATTGCCGGGCCAATCATGGCTTTCGATGGCCGCCACGGCCGATGGCGCAAATCCCGGGAAGTCCTGTGCCATCTCAATGGCAATGCGGCGCGCAAAAAAGTCCGCCAGAAGGCTCGCATCTCCCGGACGCGCGCGCAGTGGCGGCAGCGTGATGACATCGAAGGCCAGACGGTCGAGCAGGTCAGCGCGAAAGTCGTTGCGCTCGGCCATTGCCGGAAGGTCCGCGTTTGTCGCCGCCACAATGCGTACATTGGTGCTGAGCACGCGCGAGCCGCCAAGGCGCTGGAACTCACCATATTCTACGATACGCAGCAGCTTTTCCTGCACCTGCTGGCTGGCTGTCGCGATCTCGTCGAGGAAGATCGTCCCCCCATCCGCCAGTTCGAAGCGGCCCTTGCGCTGCTCCGTCGCGCCGGTAAACGCGCCGCGCTCATGGCCGAACAGTTCGGAATCCAGCAATTGCTCTGACAAGGCGGCGCAATTGACCTTCACGAACGGACCTTCCCAACGCTTTGACAGGAAGTGAAGTCGCTCGCCGATCAACTCCTTGCCCGTCCCCCGCTCGCCAATGACAAGGATTGGCCGCTCCAGCGGCGCGACACGGGAGACATGCTCCTGCGCGCTGAGCCAGGCCGGGGCCTCGCCAATAAGCTGGGTGGTTTCGCCAATCATGAGGTCTATTTAGCCAATATTTATCACATAATCGACTAATTTTTTCGTCTATTTCGCCATTTAATTCCTAACAGAGTAGTGTTGAAATCTTTTTTTCTTATATATAACAACGGACTATAAAATTAATTTTCACTTGGCACGGTCCTTGAAATGAGATTGGCACTCAGAGCGACGGGGGCGTCGCAACCAACAAGAAGGACCAAGCCCAAGATGGACGACCGTAATTACCGAACAGAAGCTCGCAGCGACGCTGGCCGATTTGGCCGCTGGCTGTCGACCCGCCCCGCAGAGAGCTGGATGTTTTTCGGCATCGGCGCCTTCCTCGGCGGCCTGTTCTTCTAGTCCCCTCCCAGTCAACACACGAAAGGATACCCAAATGGGTCTATTCTCCCGCCTCGGTGACATCATCAACTCCAACATCAACGCGATGCTGGACGGTGCTGAAAACCCCGAAAAAATCGCCCGCCTGATCATCCAGGAAATGGAAGACACGCTGGTCGAAGTCCGCACGGCCGCTGCCCGCGCCATGGCCGACAAGAAGGAAATGGAACGCGAAATCGTCCACTTCACTTCAGCACGTGACGAATGGTCCGCCAAGGCAGAACTGGCCATCGACAAGGGCCGCGAAGACCTTGCCCGCGGCGCCCTCATCGCCAAGCAGAAAGCCGAAGGCGAAATCGCACATCGCAAGACGGCCATGAACGCCGCCGAAGAAGCTTTCGAAAAGCGTCAGGATGATCTCGGCAAGCTGCAGGCCAAGCTTGATGAGGCGAAAGCCAAGCATCGCTCGCTGATGATGCGCCGCGAAGCTGCCGAACAACGCATTCGCGTCCGCAGCCAGGTCTATGACGGCCGGGTCGACGATGCTCTGGCGCGCTACAACACGATCGAGCGCAAGGTCGACGAAATGGAAGCCTATGCCGACACGATCAAGGGCCGCGAGCCAAGCCTCGAAGCCGAGTTTGCCGCTCTTGAGCAGAACGAGAGCGTCGAGAAGGAACTGGAAGCCCTGAAAGCCAAGCGCTCGAAGGCATCATCCAAGTCCTCGAAGTCGGAGGCTTGATCCATGGTATTTTCACTCGTCTGCCTCTTTGGCTTCCTGACGGTGGTTTGCACGCCGGGCCTCATTGCCCAGTACCGCGCCGAACGCCGGGAGGGATAAGCCATGGATGAAGGCCTGATAGCCCTCGTTGCCATCCTCAGCATCTTCGTCGCACTGCCCGGAATGGTGCTCCACTATGTTTCCCAGTGGCGCAAACACAAAACCCTCCAGCCGGACGACGAACGCATGATGGAAGACCTCTGGCGCTCAGCCAAGGCAATGGAACGCCGGCTTGAAACGCTCGAGGCCCTTCTGGACCAGAGCGACGACGATCACAGGGAGCGCGGCCGCCCGACGCGCCGCCCCCGCTCAACCCTCGACGACTAAGGAACACGCCCATGACCCGCCCCAAAACCGACTATGACTCCGCCTCGGAGTATCGGTCTCCCAACCCGAAGCGCTTTTATCGCTCGCGCAATGACAAGGTGATTGCCGGTGTCTGCGGCGGCCTGGCCGAGCGGTTCGGCTGGGAACCGATCCTGGTCCGCGTCCTCTTCGTGCTTGCCACGCTCTTCATGTTCGGGCCGCTCTCGCTCATTATCTACATGACGATCTGGATCATCACGCCGCGCACACCGCTTGGCCGCACGATGACGCCTGAAGAAGACGCCTTCTGGCGCGGCGTATCGGACCGGCCGCGGGCCACGTTCGGCCACCTGAAGTACACCTTCATGGACCTGGATGATCGCCTGCAATCCATCGAACGCAAGGTGACGTCCGACGAGTGGCGCCTGCGCAAGGAATTCCGCGATCTGGAGCGCGGCAACTAGAAACCACCCTGACCTGACTTAACCCCCAACCCGACAAAGGACCGGAACAATGAGCAAGGGGACACTGCTTTACAATAATTGGCTGCTCGGAGGCGTAGCCGTACTGATCGTCCTGGCGATCGCGGCCATTGCCAGCCTCCACGGCGGCATGGCGGTTGAGATGGGCGGACTGGAGATGACGCTCGCACCGCACGAAGATGGCGGGCTGCTGCACCTCTCCTTCGTCCGCGCCGCCTAGGCCTCGCCCCGCTTCAGGGCGCGCAGGATGAGGCGCATCGGGCTGACCGCGGCAAGCGCGTCAGCCGGCGCCGGGGCCGGACCGCCGAGGATCAGGGCAGCGAGAACGCCGCCCGCCCAAGGCCCCCAGGTAAATCCGCGCGCACCCAGGCCGTTCACTATAAATATACCCGGCAAAGCAGGGGCGTCCGCATTCACCGGGCGCCCCTTTTTCAAGCCGTCAAACAAGGTCAACGCTGCAGCGTGATCTGGTACGGCGCCTACAAGCGGCAGCCGGTCGGGCGTTGTCGCCCGCAAGGCCGCCCGCGAGACAGGCGCATGGTCCCGCGCATCGCGGATCCACCAGGGAGACAGTTTTTCAAGGCCTTGCGCATTCTCTGAGCGGGCCGTGTCTGATGTGTCTGCATGACCGGAGGGGGCCGGTTCAAACGTGGCACCCCAAAGCCGGTCAGCACCGTCGGCGATCGCGTAGGTGCCGCTGGCAACAACGTCAGGCGGGACATTGGCCGCATCGCCAACCCACTCCACCTGCCCCAGTCGCGCGGCCAATCCGAGCCAGGGAAGATGGTCAGCTGCCGCCATGGCTGTTGCGAGGATGATGGCATCGAAGGCTTCGCCATTTACTGTGCGGGCTTCAAAATTCACATCGGCCGGCGCGCCAAGACGCAGCGTAGCGCCAGTGAGCAGCGCGGGAACCAGTTCAGCCGGACGGAGGATCATCGCGCGCTTGTGCAGGAGGCCGCCATCCCGAATGGCTTCAAGGTCTTCAAGCGGCAGGGGCGGATCGGCGAGCAGCTTGGCGAAACGGCCTGCATCCGCGGCATCCTTGGGCGGCTGGCGCACCTGGCTTTCCGTCACGCCGGGCAGGATTTCATAGGCACTACGCGCGGCGAGATAGGCATCAATCAGCAGGCGCGCCTGCACCGTATCGCCCGCATCCAGGCGCGGCATCAACAGGGCCAGCTTGTTGCCGCTGGCACCGGACGCCACGTTTTCCGCCTTGTCGAACACGGTGACTTCAGCGCCAGCGTCCATCAGTGCGCGGGCGGAAGATGCGCCCGCTATGCCGCCGCCGATCACGGCGATGCGGGTCATTCCGTGTCCCTTCCCGGACCGTTCGCGGACCGTTCCTGGGGCGATGCGGGGATCTGGCGGGGATACTGTAGGTGTTTCGATTGTAGCTTCGAGGCGCTCGCGCTTCCGCCCATGGCCCGGCTGGCGACTGACTTCAAATCCCGCCGCGGCCAGTCCGCGACGAACGGCGCCCGCCACGGTGAACGTGCCGAGCCGCGCCCCCGGCGCAGAGTGCAGCGAGAGTTCGGGGTAGATCCACTCGCCCCACATGTCTTCATTCTTGGCGGGGCTGAAGCCATCGAGGAACCATGCGTCGGCGCGGAAGCGGGCGGCAGGCAGTGTCTCGCGGATATCGCCCAGATGGAGCGTGAGGCTGATACCGGCATCCGGCCAGACCATGCGGCGGACGCCCTTGACCGGTCCCGGCCATTTCGAAATCAGGAGGGCGGCAAGTTCTTCCAGTTCCGGCCAGTTGGCGAGGGCGCGGGCGGCGTCTTCGGCGTGGAGGGGGAAGGCTTCGAAACTGACAAAGTGGAGCCGGGCCGTCGGCGAGGGCCGGTGCATTTCCCAGAGCTGCCAGAGGGCGAGGAAATTGAGCCCCGTGCCGAAACCGGTCTCGGCGACAGTATAGACCTCCCTGCCCGCCCAGGCCTCAGGCAGGCCGCAACCCTGCAGGAAAACGGCGCGCGTTTCCGCGAGGCCGTCACCAGCGGTGAAGTAGACATCATCATGCGCACGGGCGACGGGGGTGCCGTCATCGCGCCAATCTATCTGAGGGGACGTAAGCAGGCGGGCCATGCAAGGTGAACTAGCCTCAGCCCGGCAGGTTGCATAGCCTAGCGATACTTGCGGGAATTCCCGACCAGGTCGCCGAGCGCCATGAGCGTGGCGCGGCCGACCTGGGTGACGGTCGGCTTGCGGCGGTGGACATGGCCGACAAAGTCGCCGCAATTTGAACCGGCGAGCCGGTAAGGCGCACCAAGCGCGCGGCGGGCGCGGGCCTCGACATGGAGCGGATCAGCGCCCCCGCCCGTTCGATGCAGACGGATCGTGCGGCCAGCCGAAAAGTCTTCAAGCGACTGCTCGGTGACACCGTCATGCTTGCGTGAATTGGAGATCACCGTGCCCCGCGCCGTGACGACGCCATAATGTGTGAGCACACCGCCAAAGGGGATGGAGACGATGTCTCCGGGTTGGAATTGCCCGAAAGATTTCAGGTCATTGCGCATGATCAGACCCTAGCTGATTTGGGCCGCGTTGACCAGAATTGACCGCGCTTTTTCTAGCTCTCCGAGATTTAATCCAACGATTTCGCAAGTCATGCGTTGATTTGATAGCCGCAATAAAGCGGCCGCAAGAAAGGATATGATTATGGATAAGGAACATGTGAAAGGCGCTGCCAAGAAAGCCGAAGGTTCGGTCAAGGAAGCAGCAGGCAAAGCCACGGGCGACAAGTCGCTCGAGATGAAAGGCAAAGCCGACAAGGTTGAAGGCGAAGCCCGCAAGACGGCTGGCGACGTGAAAGACGCCTTCAAGAAAAAGTAAGCCCGACAATAGGGTTTTTAAATACCTTCCCAAGGCCGCCCCTCGTGGGCGGCTTTTTCTTGCGACATGAAACGCCGGAACCCCTATATTCGCTCCAATCGCAAAACGGAGTTTGTGCATGACCGACATTACCATCACACTCGAAGACGGCCCCACAGGCGGGCGTTATGTGGCTGTTGTCGATGGCCATGAAGCCGAGATGACCTTTTCCAAAGCAGGCACGAGCCGCATCATCATCGACCACACTGCCGTGCCAAAGGCACTGGCCGGCCAGGGCGTCGGCGTGGCGCTGGTGGAGCGCGGCGTGGAAGACGCGCGCAAGAACGGCGTGAAGATCATCCCGCTTTGTCCCTATGCCAAGGCGCAGATCGAGAAGCATCCGGAATGGCAGGACGTGCTGGCATGAGCGACGCAGAGATCAAGCACGACACCAACGCGCACCGGTACAGCCTGGTCATTGACGGTACGGAGGCCTACCTGACCTATGAGCGCCCCGCGAAGGATCGGATTCACATCACGCACACGATCGTGCCCGACAAGATTGGTGGGCGCGGCCTTGGCAAGCGCCTCGTGACGCGCGCGATAGAAGACGCGATTGCGGCGGGCGACAAGGTGTCGTCCTCCTGCTGGTATGCGACCGCGCTGATCGAAAAAAAGCCGGAATGGGCCGCGCAGCAAGCATGAGCGAGCCGTTCTGGAAAACCAAGACCCTGCACGAGATGAACCCGCAGGAATGGGAATCGCTTTGCGACGGCTGTGGCAAATGTTGCCTGCTGAAACTCGAAGACGAGGACACGGGCGAGATCGCCTATACGAAACTGCACTGCAAACTGCTGGACGGTACGACCTGCCAGTGCACGAATTATGTGAACCGCAAATCCATCGTTGAAGACTGCGTGAAGCTGACGCCGGCTGGCATCGAGGAAATCAACTGGATGCCGAAGACCTGCGCCTACCGGCTGGTCATGGACGGCAAGGACTTACCCGAATGGCACTACCTCGTCTGCGGCGACCGCGAGCGCGTGCACGAGACCGGAAACTCTGTGCGTGGAAAGACGGTCTCGGAAGACACCGTCTTCGAGGAAGACATGGAAGACTGGATCGTGGAGTGGGACGAGGAAGAGTGAGGGGGCAGGCGATCGGCGGCGCAACCGGATGACGCGGCGCAATTCCTGAGGGTAGCCGGCCGGGGCTCCGGAACTTTCCAATATGTCGCCCGTTTGGGCCACATAGGAAAGAAACATATATGGCATATCTCAAGACTCGCGACGACACTGCAATACGATGGAAAGAGCTGGGCGAAGGCCGCCCTGTGATCCTGATCCACGGCTGGCCTTTATCGGCCGACAGCTGGGATCCGATCATGATGAAGCTGGCGGAGAACGGATACCGCGCAATCGCTTATGACCGGAGAGGCTTTGGCGCTTCGGACCATGCAGCCGCGGGCTATGATTATGATACGTTTGCTGATGACCTGGCCGACGTGATGAAAGCGACGGGCGCAACGTCTGATGTGGCGCTTGTCGGCTTTTCGATGGGCGGCGGCGAAATCGCCCGCTACATGTCTCGTCATAAAGGTGCCGGCGTGACGCAGGTAGTTCTGATCAGCTCAGTCGTTCCGTACATGCTCAAGACCGACCACAATCCGGAAGGCGTGCCGCAGTCGACATTCGATGACATGGCCGACGGCATGAAAACGGATTTCCGTGCCTTCTTTACGGGCTTCTTCAAAGACTTCTATGGCGACAAGCCCAGCGAAGAGGAACGCCATTGGGCATGGATGACAACCATGAAGGCAAGCCAGTATGCGACCCTCCAGTCAGCAGATGCATTTGCCACGACAGATTTCCGGCCTGACCTATCCAGCATCACCGTGCCAACGCTCGTGATCCACGGCACCGCCGATTTGACCGTGCCAATCGACGCCACTGGCAGACAGGTGGCTGCGAAAGTCCCAAGCGCCAGTCTGATCGAATATGAGGGCGAACCGCACGCTGTGTTTGCAACGCAAACAGAGCGGCTGGGAGACGACCTTGTAAACTTTCTTCGGAATGCCTGAGTAGCGCGCAAAAGCCGGGCCGCGGCGAAGATTAAACTTGCTGACACTCATTGGTCGCTTCGCCGCGAAACCCATCCTTAATGCGCCGCTGTCACTCTGGAAGCATGGACACGCTGCCCGCCTTTCTCTCGCATCTGGAGCATGAGCGCCGGCTGGCGGGGAATACGGTTGAGGCGTATGGCAGCGACTTGGCCGACTTCTTCAATTTCCTGCGCGTGCATCTTGGCGAGGAGCCGACTCCCAAAGCGTTAGGTCGGCTGAAGGCGCGGGATATTCGCGCGCACCTGGCGCAGCGGCGGCGCGACGGCCTGTCGGATGCCTCGATTGCGCGGCTGATGTCGTCGATCAAGGCGCTGTATCGCTGGCTCGGCCGAGCGCACGATATCGAGAATGCCGAGGTCGCCTATCTGCAGGGGCCGAAACGCAAGGCGCGCCTGCCCCGCCCGGTTTCCATTGAGGCGGCCAAGGACATGATCTTCGAGGCGGAGACGGACCCGGACTCCGCGACTTGGATCGGCGCGCGTGACGCCGCCGTGCTGAGCCTGCTCTATGGCGGCGGCCTGCGGATTTCCGAAGCGCTGAACCTGACAGGGGCGGACCTTCCGGCGCCGGAGCGCCTGCGCATCAGCGGCAAGGGCGGCAAGGTGCGCATCGTGCCGCTGATACCGGCGGTGCGCGAGGCGATCGATGCCTATGCGGCGGTGTGCCCCTATGCGCTGACCAAGTCTGGCCCCCTCTTCCGGGGCGCCAAGGGCGGCGCGCTGAACCCGCGCCTGATACAGGGCCTGGTGCAGAAGCTGCGCGGCGTGCTGGGCTTGCCGGATACGGCGACACCCCATGCGCTGCGCCATGCGTTCGCAACGCACCTGCTGGCCGCTGGGGCGGACCTGCGGGCGATCCAGACACTGCTGGGGCATGCCTCGCTATCGACGACGCAGGTGTATACGGGCGTTGATGCGAGCCGGCTGCGCGAAGTGCATGCGGCGGCGCACCCACGGGCTTAGTCAGGGTAAATCAGGGTGCGAGCTGCGCCGTGATCGCATCGGCCAGCAGCCAGCCAGACGGGGTCAGCGACAGGATCGCCCCATCGAAACGCGCCCAGCCCTGCTCGACAAAGACATCGATCTTCTCGCGCGACACGGATGCGTTCGACAGGCCCTCGATACGATCAAGATTGATTCCGCCTGTCGGGCGCAGGCCCATGGCGATCAGTTCACGGGCAATATCCAGCTGCGGCAGTGCGCCTGCCTCGCTCCAGCCCGACCCGAGGGCCTGAACATTGGCGATATAGGCATTTGGCTGGCGTTCGGCCTCACTGGCATAGCGCTTGCCGCCGACGGTGACGCGGCCATGGGCGCCGGGGCCAACGCCGATCCAGTCACCGCCATTCCAATAGATCATGTTGTGGCGCGAACGGTACCGCGGCGCGGAGGCGTGGTTGGAGACTTCATAAGCCTCGAGGCCTGCGCTCGTCGTGATGGTCTGGGTCAGCTCATAAAGGTCTGCCTGGGCATCCGGGTCCATCGGCACAATCTCGCCCCGTGCGACCGATTTGCCGAAGGCGGTGCGCTGTTCGATGGTCAGTTCATAGAGCGACAGATGCGGCGCGCCGAGGGCGAGCGCATCCGACAGCTCCTCCCCCCATTCGTCGAGCGACTGGCTGGGCCGCGCATAGATGAAATCAACCGAGACATTCCGGAAGACCTTGAGCGCGCGGTCAACTGCGGCGCGGGCGGAGGCGGCATCATGGTCGCGGCCGAGGAAAGCCAGCGCATTGTCGCGCAGGGACTGGACGCCGATGGAGAGCCGGTTGACGCCGGCAGCCTTCAGGCCGCGCAGGTCAGCGCGCAGGATGTCGTTGGGATTGGCCTCAAGCGTGATCTCGGCATCGAGTTTCACGCCGAAGCTGGCATCCGCCGTGGCGAGGATGGTCTCGATCTCTTCAGGCTTGAGCAGCGAGGGCGTGCCGCCACCGAAATAGACCGTATCGAGCGCGCCATGCTCCGGCATGCGCGGGCGGTGGATGCGGATGTCATCATTGATCGCCTGCAGCAGCGGGCCATTGTCGCGCGTCTTGGCTGCGTACACATTGAAGTCGCAGTAGGGGCAAATCTTTGAACAGTATGGCCAATGGACGTAGAGTCCGAATCCATAATGTGGACCGAAAGGCGGAAATGTGCCCGCCATCAGATCAGCGCCGCCTTCAGCTTCGCCACAGCGACAGCCCGGTGGCTCATGTCATGCTTGCGGGCCGGGTCCATCTCGCCAAAGGTGAGCGTCTCGCCGTCGGCAATGAAAACAGGATCATAGCCGAAACCGCGCTCGCCGCGCGGCGGCCAGACCAGCTGGCCATGCACTTCGCCCTCGAAGACCTCCTCATGCCCGTCTGGCCAGACCACGCCCAGCGCGCAGACAAATTTGGCAGACCGATCGGTCGCGCCGATGTCTTTGAGCTCCGCCTCAACCTTCTCCATCGCGCGGTAAAAATCGCGCGGTTCGCCGGCCCAGCGTGCGGAATAAATACCCGGCGCGCCGCCCAGCGCCGTAACGGCAAGGCCTGAATCGTCAGACAGGGCGGGTGAACCGGTCGCGAGCATGGCTGCACGGGCCTTGAGCAATGCGTTGCCGGCAAAGGTGGATTCGGTCTCCTCAGGTTCCGGCAGATCAAGTTCCATTGCAGAAACCACTGTGAATCCAAGTGGTTCGAACAAGTCTTTCAGTTCTGCCACCTTGCCCTTGTTATGAGTTGCAGCGACGAGACGACCGGGCGTGAGAGTACGAGGTATGATTTTTTCACCTGTATATGAAATGGTTCAATTGTTGCTTTACCTGCAAATACCTATATCGTTAAACGGTAAAGGTGTGCGGTTTTGCGATAAGCATGACTGAGCCATAGACCATGAGTGCAGGACGGTGAAGAGACTGGCATGAGCAAACAGGCAAGAAACTCGATGGCCGCCATCATGACGGTGCTCGTCACGATCGTGATGTGGCTCACGGCAATTATCGGGCTCATCTTCCTCGCCAGCGTCGGCGCGGCCATCATTGCGCACCAGAATGGCGGCTCGCTTGATGCGCTGAACATTTCCGTGACCGACGGCACAAACAGCCTGCCGGCCCTGATTGCTGGCCTGATCGGCGGCCTGGTCGTGATACCCGCCATCATCTATGTCTGCATCCAGTTGCGCCGCATCCTGGCGACCCTGGCAGAGGGCGACCCGTTCGTTCCGGAAAACGCCACCCGCCTCACCCGCGTGGCCGCAACGATTGCCGTCACACAATTGCTGCGTATCGCCGTGGCGCTGGTGATCCTCACCAGTTTCGACAATGCGAAAGTCGGCCTGAACCTTGACCTTATCGCCTGGGCCTCGGTTGCCGCCCTTTTCATCCTGTCCCAGGTCTTCCGTGAAGGCACCCGCCTGCGCGACGAAGAAAAAATGACCATATAGGAGGGTCGAAGATGTCTATTCGTGTAACCCTCGACCGCGTCCTGCTTGACCGCCGCATGTCACTGACCGAACTGTCAGAACGTGTCGGCGTGACGCTTGCCAACCTTTCCATCCTGAAAACCGGCAAGGCCAAGGCCGTCCGCTTTTCGACACTGGAAGCGCTCTGCCGCGAACTCGACTGCCAGCCGGGCGACCTGCTCGTCTTCGACGAAGAAGGCGAGGAAGACCGAAAACGGGTCGCCGCCGAATAGGCGGGCAATCCCTTTACGGAACAAGCGGCCCTTCCCCACGTAGAGGCCACATGAAAACTGCATCCATCGCTATCGCCAGTCTCTGCCTGCTCGCCGCCTGTGGCGGTAAGGACAATGAAGTTGGCGAATTCAAGAATGACTGGGTCGGTAACGAGATCAAGATCAAGTCACTCTCCGACCCGAAGATCGATGGCGTGATTTGCCACCTCTCCTATTTCGACCGCGGATTCTGGGACAGGGTCGGCAAGGGCAACTGGTTCGAGAACCCGTCCAATTCCTCGATTTCCTGCCTGCAGACCGGCCCCGTCACGATCGGCAATATCGACGTGGATAAATCCGGCGAGGAAGTGTTTGACCAGAACCAAAGCCTGATCTTCAAACAGCTGGCCGTTCGGCGCATCTATGACGCCGAAAGCGACAGCCTGATGTATGTTTCCTTCAGCCGGAAGATCACCAATGGCTCGGCCAAAATGAGTCTGTCGACCGTGCCGCTCTATGGCGAGGACGTGACCTGGGAACGCGGCAAGCCGGCAGCGGAATAAGTCCTATACAGGCAAGTCCGATTGTGCGGCCCCGGCCGCCGGACCATATCCGATTCAGATGACAAACGGATGCCCGCCATGCCGCCCTTCCCCGCCCTTTTCATATCCCACGGCGCCCCAAGCATTGGCCTGGAACCAAGCCCTGCGCGGGACTTCCTCGCCGGTCTCGGCACCACCTATGAGCGCCCTCACGCTATTCTCGTGATCTCGGCCCATTATGCCGCCATACATCCCACGCTGACATCCGGTGAGCAGCCTGAAACAATCCATGATTTCGGCGGATTCCCGGACGAGCTGTACCAGATGACCTATCCCGCGCCAGGCGACCCCGCGCTTGCTGCGGAGGTCGCATCCCTGCTGCATGCGTCGGGCTTTGAGGCTGGCACCGATCCGGCACGCGGGTTTGACCATGGCGCCTGGGTGCCCCTGCGCCTGATCTATCCGGACGCGGATATCCCCGTGATCCAGCTGTCCATCAACATGGCCGAGACACCCGAATGGCATTTCCGGATGGGTGAGGCGCTGGCGCCCCTGCGCAAAACCGGCGTGCTGATCATCGGATCGGGCAGCCTCACTCATAATCTGCGCGCGGTATTCTCGGGCGGCTTCCAGATCGACAGCCCGCCGCCAGCCTGGGTGACGGACTTTGCCGACTGGATGAATGCGCATCTCCAAAGCGGCGACACGGAAGGCGTTTTGCAGGCCATCGATCAAGGGCCGCATGGCCGCGACAATCACCCAACCCTGGATCATATCCTGCCATTGTTCGTGGCCATGGGCGCGGGCGGCAGCGCGGCGCGGCGCATCCACACCAGTACAACCTATGGCGTATTGGCGATGGATGCCTATGCTTTCGGGAGCTGACCAGGCCAACGGCGTCATTGCAAGGGGCATATAAGGCATGCCCCTTATTCCGTGGGATAGATACATCCCGGATAGCTGCTTGCACTCGCCTTGGGAGAGACAGCATGAACCATCTCTTGCGCACCGCCGAAGAACGCCGCCGCGAAATACAGCTCAATGCAGATCGCATGGGCATCGATGACGCCTATATTTCGGACCTCGTTGAAACCTTCTATGCCCGCGTGCGGGCAGACGCAGATCTGGGGCCTATCTTCGAGAAAGAGATCGGTGACACCTGGGTCCCGCATCTGGCGCGCATGAAAGACTTCTGGGCCTCGGTCGCCCTGAATGCCGGACGCTATACCGGTAAGCCGGTTCCGGTACACCAGAAGCTGACAGGCGTTGACGCCGCGCACTTCCAGACATGGCTCTCGCTGTTTCGCCAGACGCTGGAAGACACGGCACCGACCGCTGAGGCCGTTCCCTATTTCATGGAACGGGCCGAACGCATCGCCAGCAGCCTGCAACTGGCCATGTTTGGCCTGCCGAACCTGCCGCCGCGCAATTAGGCCAGCGCGGCTTTCTGCGCGGCGAACAGGTTATTGCAGCCCAGCTCCGCGAGGCGGAGCATCTCATCAAGCTCCCTGCGGGTCAGCGGGCGTGCCTCGCCGGTGCCCTGCACTTCGATGAAGCCGCCGTCTGAACTCATGACGACGTTCATGTCGGCTTCGCCTTGGCTGTCTTCAGGGTAGTCGACATCCAGAACGGGATGGTTCTGGTAGACGCCGACGGAGATGGCGGCGGCCTGTTTCAGGATCGGGTCCATCTTGATGACGCCTTCCGATTTCAGGTAGCGGCAGGCGAGCGCCAGCGCGACGAAGCCACCCGTGATCGACGCAGTGCGTGTGCCGCCATCTGCCTGCAACACGTCGCAGTCAATGGTGATCTGGTTTTCGCCGAGGGCGGCGAGATCAACGACGGAGCGCAGCGAGCGGCCGATCAGGCGCTGGATTTCCTGCGTGCGGCCGGATTGCTTGCCGGCGGCCGCTTCGCGGCGGCCGCGCGTATGCGTGGCGCGTGGCAGCATGCCGTATTCGGCCGTCACCCAGCCTGCGCCCTTGCCCTTCATCCAGCCCGGAACACCCTTTTCCCAGCTCGCGGTGCACAGGACATGCGTATTGCCGAACTTGGCAAGGCACGAGCCTTCGGCATAGCGCGTCACGCTGGTTTCCAGGCTGATGTCGCGCAATTGGTCGAAGGCGCGTCCGGATGGGCGGATGAGCTGGGTCATGGCGGGGGTCCTCTTTTCTGTGCCGCCTGATTGCGGGTTTTGACGCGGCTGTCTACACCGGACCGGCATCAGAGATGACAAGAAGGGGGCCACATGGCCAGTGATATCGAGATCGCCCGGGCGGCGACAAAGAAGCCTGTCACCGAAATCGGCACCCGGCTCGGCATACCGCCGGAAGACCTCATCCCCTATGGCCACGACAAGGCCAAGATCTCGGCACACTATCTGTCCGGCCTAGGCGCGAAGCCGGACGGCAAGCTGATCCTCGTCACCGCGATCAACCCGACACCGGCCGGCGAAGGCAAGACCACCACGAGCGTCGGCCTCGCCGATGCAATGAACCGGATCGGCGCCAATACGCTCCTCTGCCTGCGCGAACCGTCGCTGGGGCCGTGCTTCGGCATGAAGGGCGGGGCGGCAGGTGGCGGCCATGCGCAGGTCGTGCCCATGGAAGACATCAACCTCCATTTCACGGGCGATTTCCACGCCATCACGTCGGCCCACAACCTGCTGGCCGCCATGGTCGACAATCACATCCACTGGGGCGCCGCGAGCGGGCTTGAAGCCAGCCGCGTGACCTGGCGCCGTGTGCTCGACATGAACGACCGTAACCTGCGCAGCGTTGTCACCGGTCTTGGCGGCCCGGCCAATGGCGCAACGATGGAGAGCGGCTTCGACATCACGGTCGCCTCCGAGATCATGGCGATCCTCTGTCTTGCGACCGATGCTGCTGACCTCGAGCAGCGCCTCGACCGTATCATCGTCGGCTATCGCCGCGACCGCACGGCGGTCACCTGCGCCGACATCGAGGCGACGGGGGCGCTGATGGCGCTGCTGAAGGACGCGATCCTGCCGAACCTGGTGCAGACGCTGGAGAACAATCCCTGCCTCATCCATGGCGGGCCGTTTGCCAATATCGCGCATGGCTGCAACTCGGTGATCGCGACGCAGGCGGCCCTGAAAATGGCGGACTATGTGGTGACCGAGGCCGGCTTTGGCGCAGACCTTGGCGCCGAGAAATTCTTCGACATCAAGTGCCGCCAGTCGGGCCTGAAGCCGGATGCCGCCGTTTTGGTGGCCACGGTGAAAGCGCTGAAAATGCACGGTGGGCTCGCCAAGACCGAGCTGGCAAGCGTCAGCTATGACGCGTTGAATGACGGGCTCAGCAATCTCGGGCGGCATATCGAGAACCTGCAGCAATACGGCCTGCCGGTCGTGGTGGCGATCAACCGTTTCACGAATGACACGCCGGGCGAGATTGCCGCTGTCGAGGCCTATTGCGAGAGGGCCGGGGTAAAGGTTGCGCTCTGCACGCACTGGGCTGAAGGCGGCCGGGGCGCTGAAGCCCTTGCGCGGATCGTGACGGATACGCTGAGCGAGAAACCGGCTGAGTTCCGCACGCTCTATCCGGATGACATGCCCCTCTTCGACAAGATCGAGACGGTTGCCCGGCGCATCTACCGGGCCGATCATGTCGAGGCGCCGCGCGCCGTGCGCGACCAGCTCGCCCGCTGGGAGGCTGACGGTTTCGGCCACCTGCCGGTGTGCATCGCCAAGACGCAGTACAGTTTCGCGACTGACCCGTCGCTGATCGGTGCGCCGGAGGGCCACACCGTGCGCCTGCGCGAAGTGCGTCTCTCGGCGGGCGCGGGCTTCATTGTCGCCATTTGCGGGGACATCATGACCATGCCCGGCCTGCCACGCCATCCCGCTGCAGAGAGCATACATCTGAATGCCGAAGGGCTGATTGAAGGGCTTTTCTAGCGCTTTCGCCAAAAGGCGGCCATCAGGCGCGGCGGTCAGGTCGCTCTGCAAATCTGAACGCCTATTGTACCGGGGGCTCCGGCCCCCTAATCAATAGACATGGTCCTGACCCCCGAAAGCCAATCCCTGATGCAGCGCCTTGACCAGCGCTCACGCGACATCTTCAAGGAGATTGTCGAGGGCTATCTGTCGACGGGCGAACCGGTTGGTTCACGCACCCTTTCCAAGAGCGGGATTGCGCTTTCTCCGGCGTCCATTCGCAATGTCATGGCCGACCTGACAGACCTCGGCCTGCTTGACGCCCCGCATATTTCCGCCGGCCGCGCGCCAACCCACAGAGGCCTGCGCCTGTTTGTGGACGGGTTCCTCGAGATCGGGGAGCCTTCCGGCAATGACAAGCGCGAGATCGAGGACCGGCTCCGCAGCGCCGGCAGCGACCTTGAAGCCGTGCTCGGGGAGGCCTCCGGCATCCTGTCGGGCCTCACAGGCGGGGCGGGCCTCGTGGCCTCCCCTACCCGCGATACGCCGGTGCGCCATGTCGAATTCGTGCCGCTGGCGGGCCGCGATGCGCTCTGCGTGCTGGTGACCGAGGATGGCGATGTCGAGAACCGCCTTGTGCGTGTGCCCGAGGGCCTGCCCGCCACGACCCTGATGGAGGCCGGCAATTATCTATCGACCCGGCTGAAGGGCCGGACGCTGGCGGAAGCCTCGGTTGATGTGCGCGCAGAAATTCGCTCACACCGGGCCGCGCTGGATGCAGCGGCATCGTCCCTCGTGGAGGATGGCCTGGCCCAGTGGAGCGGCGATGCGCCGGGCCGTGGGCGCTCGCTGATCATACGCGGGCGCGCCAACCTGCTGGAGGATGCCAAGGCCGCTGGCGACCTCGACCGGGTGCGCCAGCTGTTCAACGAGCTTGAACGTCAGCAGTCCCTGCTCGATATCCTCGATACGACGCGCGAGGCCGATGGGGTGCGCCTGTTTATTGGCGCGGAGAACCAGCTTTTTCCGCTTTCGGGTTCAAGTGTCATCGTGGCCCCCTATATGGGAGGCGCAAAACATGTCATCGGCGCGCTGGGCGTCATCGGCCCCACAAGGCTGAACTATGCCCGCGTGATACCGATGGTGGATTATACCGCGAAGGTGATCGGCGAAATCCTCGCCGCCCGGCGCACGAAGGATGGGAAGTGATGAGCGACGAGACCAAGAACGGCAACAGCGCCGACATCGATCCAAACGCGTCCAAGGCTGACCTCAAGGCGGCCGCCGATGCCATGCTGAAAAATGCACGGGCCCAGGCCGCCGAGACCATGGAAGCCGAGGCCGATTCCGAGATCTCCCCGGAACAGGAAGCGATGCGCCTGAAAATCGAGAGAGACGAACTGCGCGAACAGCTGCTGCGCACGCTCGCTGACCTCGACAATACACGCAAGCGCGCCGAACGGCAGATTTCCGAAGCACGCGTCTATGCCATTGAGCGTTTCGCTGGCGACCTGCTCAGCGTGTCGGACAATCTTGCCCGCGCCCTGGCTGCCCTCCCTGACGATGACCGCGCCAATCTCTCCGACGCCGGCAACAACCTGCTCAGCGGCATCGAGATGACCGCCAAGGAACTGGAAACCGCACTCGGCCGCCACGGCGTCAAGCCAATTGACGCCGTTCCGGGCGCCGTGTTTGACCCGAACCTGCACCAGGCCGTTGCGCAAATCCCGTCAGACCAGCCCTCCGGCACGATCGCGTCGGTCTTCCAGCCCGGCTGGAAAATCGGCGAGCGCACATTGCGCGCCGCCATGGTGGCCGTCAGCGCTGGCGGGGCGAACTAGGCCCTAACGGACTACTTTCCACGCAGTCACCGTGCCCGGCGTCCAGTTCGGGACGATGACCACATCGCCGAACTCGGTGAGGTCGCTCTGCTGGATGCCCTCTTCTTCCGTATCGAGCAGTTTGGTCACCGCGCCATCCTCGCCGACATAGTGGATTTGTCCGCTCCATGAGGAGACGAGGTAGCCGCCGCCGGGCACGATACCGATGCCGTCGCCATTGGTCATGCCACTGGCGATCTCGGTGATCGCGCCCTCAGGCGTTACGCTCAACAGCGAGCCCGTTGTCATGGTCGAGACCAGCATCCGCTCGCCATCGCCGAGCACGCCATTGATGCCCGTTAGACGCTCGTCTTCCAGCCAGACCGCGGCCACGCCATCGCGGATGCGATAGATGCGGGCCTGACGGGAATCGGAGACATAGATGTCGCCCTGCCATGCCGTGATGTCGTTCAGGAAGGCCGCGCCTTCGACCGCGATCTTCTCGCCAAGCCCGCCCTTGTCGACATCGAATACCATGACGGCGTCAATGTCGGCGGTGTAAACCTTGCCATCAGCGACCACGATGCCCTTGGGGCCATTGAGCTTTGCGCCCCAATAACGCTCGATCAGTTCGCCTTCGGGCGATATCTTCGAAATAAACCCGTCGCCATCCTTGGCGCCGCCTTCCCCCATGCCGACATTGGAGACGAGATAATTGCCATCTGGCGCGCGGGCGACACTCTCGGGCGCAGCAAAATTCTCGGCGACCCAGAGCTTTTCGAGCGTCGGCACAGCAGCGACCTCGACGGGCGCTGTGGTGCAGGCCGCCATCAAGGCAAGGGCTGGCAGAGTCAGGTATCGCAGCATGGTGTGTCTCCCGGAATCAGAAATGCGCTGCTCGCGCGGCAGCCTGCGTTCCAGTATGCCCATGTCAGCGCACAATGCCAGACGTGGGTCCGGCAGATTGTGGCTTCAGGCGTCGATGCGGAGCAAGACACCGCTTGCATCATCGCGCGCCTTCAAGCGCGGCATGTCACGGTCCGGTGCGTCTTCGAATGCACGTAGCGCCGCGATGGCTTCGATCAGGCCGCCCGCAGCGAGAAGCTTCATGAACTGGGCCGGCGTATGCGTGGCATAGGGCGATATCAGCCGGTAGAGGCCGTCGCTAATCAGGCAGATCCTGTCGCCTTCCTGCAGCGTCATTTCATGTGTCTGCAGGTTTGTTGCGGCGCGCGGGTCGAGGCCGAACGCCGTAGCATTTTCGTTCGAACTGCGCCGCGCCGCGCGCAGATAATCAAGCCGCGCCTCAGGCGTGCCGGCAAGCAGTTTGCGGGCAACATCGGTCTCGTCATCTGCCTTGTCCGGCGAACCGATAACGGTGACCGCATCGCCCCGCTCATGAAAGGCCATGCAGTCGCCAAGCCAGGCGAATGTGGCCGTATCGCCAACAAGATGCATCCACATGCCGGACGCGATGGGCTGCGCCTCCCCCGGCAGGCTGTCGAGCGGCAACCGCGTTTCCTTGCTGGCACGCTGTCGTACATCCGCGAGGACATGCTCGAAATAGGCCTCCACGGTTTCTGCGTCTGAGGGCGCGATGATCAGCCGGTCGCTGAGGGCCTGCGCCACCCAGGCAGCGCCGCTTTCAGAGCGCGGGAACGGGCGCAGGTCGGTGACGTCGGTCGCCCCGTCCAGCGCCCACGCCGTACCGGCCGATGCGTCGAAGCCGACCCGGTCGTCGCCCGTCTTGCCCAGCGTACCGGCATCATTCACGGTCTCAAGGATTGTCAGCGGCATGACGCTATGACACTTGCCCGCGCCGGTCATTGCCCTGACGGTCCACCATCCAGCCCGGATATTCGGGGTTCAGTGCCGAAATATCGTCCAGCTTGGCAAGTTCATCAGCCGTAAGTTTCACGTCCACGCTGGCCAGGTTGTCTGTCAGCTGCTCAGCCGTCCGGGCGCCGATGATGACGCTGGTAACGTGCTTCTGGTGCAGCAGCCAGGCGAGCGAGATCTGCGCCACGCTGATGCCGTGCGCCTCAGCCATGGGCCGCATCGCATCAATGATGTCAAAGCCCTTGTCCTTGTCGACAGGCGGGAAGTCGAAAACGGTGCGCCGGGCATCGTTCGGGCCGCCGCCATCGCGGCTGAACTTGCCGGAAAGAAAGCCACCGGCGAGCGGGCTCCATGGCAGGATGGCCAGTTCCTGGTCCTTGGCGAGTGGCACGACTTCACGTTCCAGCTCGCGTCCGGCGATGGAGTAATACATCTGGGCGCTCTCGAACCGGTGCAGGCCCTTTTCGCGGGCATAGGCAATCGCCTTCATGATCAGCCATGCTGGCATATTGCAAAGGCCCACATAGCGCACCTTATTGTGCCGCACGAGCAGGTCCAGCGCCTCGACCGTCTCTTCGATCGGGGTCAGCGGATCGGTGCCATGCACCTGGTAGAGGTCGATATAGTCGAGGCCCAGACGCTCAAGGCTCGCATCGACGCTGTCCATGATATGCTTGCGCGACAGGCCGGAAATGTTGCGCGCCTTGTTTTCACGGCGCTCGGCTTCGGCCTTTTCGGCATCGGACGCATCTTCGGCCACAACCATCGACACCCGGCCGAAGACTTTGGTCGCCACGACGATCTCGTCGCGCGGCAGGTTATTGTTGCGGATGGCCTGGCCCAGCATGCGTTCGGACACGCCGGCCGAGTAGACATCCGCCGTGTCGAAGAAGTTCACGCCCGCATCAAAGGCCGTCCGCACCAGCGCATCGGCCTCGTCCTGCTGCTGTTTGCCGATGAATTTCCAGATTCCGCCCTCGCCCCCAAATGTCATCGTGCCGAGGCAAATGCGCGAGACGACAAGTCCCGTACGTCCTAATTTGGAGTAGATCATGAGGCCGTCTTCCATTGTGACTGATGAACGGCAGATAGGTTCGCCCGGGAAGCCGGGCAACCTGCAGGCACTGGATATTCGGCGAAAGCCGGCTGGGTCAGGCGCTTTCGGTTGTCCCGGAAGCGCGCTTGCGCTCCGCCAGCATGCGGCCCCATTCGCGGAACGGATGGAGGATCAGCGCAAACACATTGTTGTCGGGATTGTTGCCGATGCCCGTCGGCACGTTGATGCAGGAACCGGGATTGTAATAGGTGCCGAACACCAGATCGAAGACCGGGAAGATCGATGCAAAGTTCTTGTCATAGGCGGCTTCGACTTCGGCATGATGCCAGCGGTGCATCTGCGGCGACACGATCAGGTATTTGAAGATGCCATGGTCCCAGTCGATGCGGGCGTGCACATAGTACTGGTGAAGGCCCTGAACGAGCGCCAGGCCGTATATTTCCTTGATGTCGAGCCCCAGCCAGGACGAACTGACAACAAGGCAGGCCGCGATGACGAGCTGTTCGGTAAAGTGACCCCGCGACCAGGACAGGAAATGCAGTTCCGGATCGGAATGGTGCACGGCATGTGACGGCCACAGCCAGCTCGTGTGCAGGAAACGGTGAACCCAGTAGAGACTGAAGTCATAAACGATCAGCGCGGCCAGCGCCTTGAGCACGAAGGGCACATCCTGCCACGCGCTTGGGGGAATCTGGGGCAAGCCGAGGCTATCATAGGCGGCCACCATTGGCGCGATGGTAACGAAATAAAGCGCCCCGGTCAGAGCACCAATATGCAGGATCAAAAAGTTTGTCAGCGCGCTCTGGCGCAATTCGGGGCGCCATTCCAGCGCCTCGCGACCACGCGTCGCAACAGCCAGCAGCGTGAAGACAACAAGAAGGCCTGCATAGGCTGCCACCTCATATGCCAGGTTCACCAGCATGCCTTCCATCGCACCACACTCCAATATTCGTTATTTTTCCAACGTTGTAGCAGGTCGCGCGTAACAAATGCTTAATGCCTTATGGCGTTGTGCGCGCCCCATGGCAGCTGAAGACAGGGGCCTGCCGCTGAAAACGGGCGTTTGATACGGGTTAAACACGTGTAAAAGCGCCACGTGCCCCCTTGAGCGGCGCCAATCTTTCACCATATCGCATCCTGAACAGGCGAGCGGCTTTAAACTCCGGCCTCGCCCCCTCATATGAACCCTTGAGAGCCACTGGCTTCCGGGGCTGCTGAGCAGACCGAACCCAAACAGAGCCCGTGGCGGCTAACTGAAGAGAGACCTGACCTATGAGCAAGATTATCGGTATTGACCTTGGGACCACGAACTCCTGCGTCGCCGTCATGGAAGGCGGCACCGCGAAAGTCATCGAGAACGCTGAAGGCGCGCGTACCACGCCCTCCGTTGTGGCTTTCACAGAAGGCGGCGAGCGCCTTATCGGCCAGCCTGCCAAACGCCAGGCCGTAACCAACCCGGATTTCACCTATTACGCCATCAAGCGCCTGATCGGCCGCACGTATAACGACCCGACCGCCCAGAAGGACAAGGCCATGTCCCCCTTCGGCATCGTCGAGGGCAAGGCAGGTGATGCCTGGGTCAAGGGCCGCGACACCGACTATTCTCCGCAAGAAATTTCCGCCTTCATTCTCACCAAGATGAAGGAAACGGCTGAGGACTATCTCGGCACGACTGTCACGCAGGCCGTGATCACCGTTCCGGCCTACTTCAACGACGCCCAGCGCCAGGCCACGAAAGATGCAGGCAAGATTGCCGGCCTCGAAGTGCTGCGCATCATCAACGAGCCAACAGCGGCTGCGCTCGCCTACGGCCTCGACAAGGGCGAAAACAAGACAATCGCCGTCTATGACCTTGGTGGTGGTACGTTCGACGTCTCGCTGCTCGAAATCGGTGATGGCGTGTTCGAAGTGCTGTCGACCAATGGCGACACGTTCCTTGGCGGTGAAGACTTCGACCTTCGCATCGTCGACTTCCTCGCAACCGAGTTCAAGAAAGAACAAGGCATCGACCTGAAGACGGACAAGCTGGCCCTCCAGCGCCTCAAGGAAGAAGCCGAGAAGGCCAAGAAGGAACTCTCGTCTGCCAGCCAGTACGAAGTGAACCTTCCCTTCATCACGGCGGATGCCACAGGCCCGAAACACCTCAACATCAAGCTGACACGCGCAAAGCTCGAAAGCCTTGTCGAAGATCTCGTTAAGCGCACGATCGACCCGTGCCAGAAAGCCCTGAAAGACGCTGGCAAGACAGCAGCCGACATTGACGAAGTCGTTCTCGTCGGCGGCATGACGCGTATGCCTGCCGTGCAGGAAGCGGTGAAGAAGTTCTTCAACCGCGAACCGCACAAGGGCGTGAACCCGGATGAAGTCGTGGCACTCGGCGCTGCGATCCAGGGCGGCGTTCTGCAAGGCGACGTGAAAGATGTGGTCCTGCTCGACGTGACCCCGCTTTCGCTCGGCATTGAAACGCTGGGCGGCGTGTTCACTCGCCTGATCGACCGCAACACGACGATCCCGACCAAGAAAAGCCAGGTCTTCTCGACCGCTGACGACAACCAGGGCGCCGTGACCATCAAGGTTGCCCAGGGCGAACGCGAAATGGCCAATGACAACAAGCAGCTTGGCCAGTTCAACCTCGAAGGCATCCCGCCTGCCCCGCGCGGCCTGCCGCAGATCGAAGTGACCTTCGACATCGACGCCAACGGTATCGTGTCCGTGTCCGCCAAGGACAAGGCCACCGGCAAGGAACAGCAGATCACCATCCAGGCGGATGGCGGCCTGACGGACGAGGACATCAAGAAAATGATGGCCGACGCCGAAGCCAATGCCGGGGCTGACAAAGCCCGCCGCGAACTGGTCGAAGCCAAGAACAATTCCGAAGCGCTGATCCACCAGACCGAAAAGCAGGTGGTTGAGCATGCGGACAAGGTCTCGGCCGAGGTCAAAGCTGAAATCGAAAAAGCGATCGAAGAGCTGAAAGCCTCCCGTGAGGGCGACAATGTCGGTGACATCCAGGCCAAGCATCAGGCCCTGATGACGGCTGCCATGAAGCTCGGCGAAGCGATTTATGCCAACCAGCAGGAAAGCGAAGCCCACGCTGACGCCGCTGCTGACTCGGCTGGTGACAGCGACGATGTGGTCGATGCCGACTTCGAGGAAGTCGACGGCAAGAACAGCTAGATCTGATTATTTCTCCCAGAATCAAGAAACCCGCCGGAGCGATCCGGCGGGTTTTTCTTATCCGAGATGGTCCGGTGACGACTGGGCCGGAATATCATCGGTTCTGAACTTCACACCGACGGTCAGTCCCTTCTGCCAGGCCACTTGGCACGGCGTGCGCGACGGTCGCCCCGTATTCGGGTTCAGTACGATCAGGTCGAAATGTAGCGGCAACGGGTAGATATCCGACATCACCAGCCTTGCGCCTGTCTCTGACATGTCGCGGATCAGCACTTCGAATGTGCTGGTCATTTCATTTATGGCAATACGACCGGTCTTCAGGGTCTTCTGGCGGGGCGCTCGTGGTTTGATGCCGTTATCGGAGGCGCTTTTCTGTATCATAGACAATATACGACACTGAACTATGGCCATATCAAGCGCGATAAGCATCTCAGTCTATAAATCGGACTCCGACCTGTTCGCCCCTCTGCCAGGCCTTCCGGCATGCATGACGATCAGACTTCCCGCTATTGGGATTGAGTACCAGCAGGTCAAACTGTTCCGGCACAGACCAGACGGCCTTCAGGAGAAGACGGGCGCCTGTGTCTGACATGTCGCGGATCGTCACATCGAACGTGCTCGCGTGCCCGTTCACCTCGATACGGCCTGCCTTCAGCGTGCGCTGGCGGCTTGAAACGCGATTATTTACAATTGCGTTTTCGGGAAGGTCAGAAGTCGGGGCCATATGGCTACTATGCGCACTGAGCCCTTAGCGTTCCCGGCGCTGCGCAGCCGACCTGCTGACCAGACGCTATCCGACCTGAACGGCCCCAACCCACGCCCTGACCAGCCCCGGCAAGACGCGACTGGCCTGATCGATATCATCGGCATTTCGAAACGTCGCCACGGCGCGAATGTCCGATGCCCATTCCAGCAGGCCTGTCGTGTCCTCCATGAAGGGAGGCCCGCCAACAGTCTCCTTGCGCCGCGTGCCGCAATGGAAGACCAGGCGAGCGCTTTTCCTGTCAGAGAAGTTTAGTGTCAGCACGTGGTCGGCGCCGAGCGCATAGCTCGGCGCGTTCCATTTTAGGGATTCCACGAGGCCGGGCGCTGAGGCCCTGACGATATCGCGCAAAGCCTGCGCTTCCGCCTTCCGTGGATGGTCCAATGCTTCCATGAACCCGTCAGGCGTCTGCGCAGGGGATTTGGCCATTTACATGGTCACCACGACCTTGCCCATCGCCTTGCGGTCCATCAGCTCGCGGATCGCGTCAGCCGACTTTTCAAGCGGATAGGTGTTCGACACATGCGGGCGGATCTTGCCGTCGGCATAGAGCTTGAACATCTCTGCGCAGTTCTGCGCGTGGGCCTTCGGGTCTCGCGCGACAGCCGCGCCCCAGAACACGCCGCGAATGTCGCAGCTTTTCAGCAGGGTCAGGTTCAGCGGGATTTTCGGGATACCGGCCGGGAAGCCGATCACGAGATAGCGCCCCTCCCAGTTCATCGCGCGCACGCTCGGCTCGGCATAGTCGCCGCCGACCGCGTCATAGATGATGTCCACGCCGCCGCCGCCAGCTTCCTTGATGTCATCGGAGAGCTGTTTCTGCTGCGCACGGTCAAGATCGCCGGTCGGGTAGACAATGCCCTTGTCGGCGCCCTTGGAGAGGCAGAAATCCACCTTCTCCTGCGTCGAGCAGGCTGCGATCACGGTCAGGCCCATTGCCTTGCCAAGCTCGACAGCGGCAATGCCGACTCCGCCAGCCGCGCCCAGCACGAGCAGGCTTTCGCCCGCTTTCGGGTCCGCGCGGTCCTTCAGGGCATAATAGCTGGTACCATAGGTCATCAGGAAAGCAGCGGCTTCCTCGAACGGCATGCCGTCCGGAATGGCCATCGTGCCGTGCGAAGAGGCGACGACGTATTCGGCCATGCCGCCATTTCCGCATGACGCCAGCACACGGTCACCCGGTTTCACATGGGTAACACCTTCACCGACAGCTTTGACAATCCCGGCGATCTCGCCGCCTGGGCTGAACGGACGCGGTGGTTTGAACTGGTACATGTCCTGGATGATCAGCACATCGGGATAGTTCACGCCGCAGGCTTTCACCTCGATAAGGACCTGGTTTTTGCCGGCTTCCGGCATCGGGGTGTCCTCGATAACGAGTTTTTCGGGACCACCCACTTCTTTCGACAGTACAGCCTTCATGTTCTGGCTTCCTTACCTTGTTGTTTCTGTTGCCAGACGGTAGCGGTGTGGCAGGCATAATCCAAGTGTGACGTAAGGGAGATGTGCGCAATGACGAAGAAATGGGCGCTCGTCCTGCATGGCGGTGCCGGGCCGATCTTCGGCCAGGATTACTCTGCGCAGGAAAAACACCTCGCCTCCCTCTTGAAGGATGGCGGCAAACGCCTAGGCGATGGCGAGGCGGCGGTTGATGTCGTTGAGGCGATGGTTGCGGCCATGGAAGCCTCCGGTCTTTATCTTGCCGGCAAGGGCGCTGCCCCCAACCTGAACGGCGCCTATGAACTTGACGCGGCCATCATGGATGGCCACACCCGCAATGCCGGCGCCGTTGGCGCGCTGCAGGGCGTCCGCAGCCCCATTGCCGCAGCCCGCATGGTCATGGATCGCACGCCAAACGTTCTGATCGTGGGCGATGGCGCCCGCCGCCTGACCGATGCTGCGGGCCTCGCCACCGTGAAAGACCCTGACGCCTATTACGTCCCGGTGGACGAACGCACCCGCCAGGTCGGCGTCCCGGAGATCGGGACAGTCGGCGCCGTCGCGCTCGACAGCTATGGCGACATGGCCGCAGCGACCTCCACGGCTGGCGTGATGAACAAGACGCCGGGCCGTCTTGGCGATACGCCGGTCATCGGCGCCGGCACCTGGGCTGACGAACGCTGCGCCATTTCCTGCACGGGCCTCGGTGAATATTTCATCCGCGCTAATGCGGCCGCCGATGTCTCCGCGCGCATCCGCTATGGCGGCGACAGGCTGGAACCTGCGGTCCAGGGCGCGCTGGATGATGTCAAACGCCTCGGCGGCGAAGGCGGCATGATCGGCGTCTCGGCTGATGGCGAGATGGCCGCCTACTTCAATTCGGGCGGCATGAAGCGCGCGATGGCCGATTCCGAGGGCCGGTTCGAGGTCGCGACTTTCCTGTGATGATTGTTTTCTGGATCGTATTGGGACTGGCCGTTTTCGCCTTTGCCCTGGCTGCACAGATGCGCTTGATCATCTCGATCATGCTGCGGCGCGCGCTTGCGCATCGTTTTGGTGGCTACACAAACGACACGGCCTACCGGCTGGCCGTGGTCGAGGCGGCAAGCCCCGCCCAGGCCAGCGAGGCGGCCATCCATCTCGCAAAGACCTACCCCAATCCCCTCTCGCACCTGCGCCTGGCCCGGCGCGTATCCCTTGCTGCCCCCGTCCTGATCCTTATGCTCCTGATCCTTGGACGATTTGCCCTCGGAGTGATCTGACATGCGCGGCTATTTCTCGATCGGCTCGGAACGCATTTCCAAGCCAATGAACCTCGGCGCCCTGATGCGCACGGCGAATGCCTTTGGCGCGAGCTTCGTTTTCTCAATTGATGCCGAGCATCGTCTGCGTGATGCTTATCAGGCCGACACATCGAAATCAGCCGGGCAAATCCCCTATTACCAATGGGACTCGGTCGAGGAGATGCAGATGCCCCGGGGCTGCCAGCTTGTCGGGATTGAGCTGACCGATGACGCGGTGATGCTGCCGACCTTCCGCCACCCGCCCCAGGCCGCCTACATTCTCGGCCCTGAAAAAGGCAACCTGTCAGACGCGATGCTGGCGCGCTGCAGCCATGTCGTGAAGATCCCGACCAAGTTCTGCATCAATGTCAGTCTTGCTGGCGCACTCGTCATGTATGACCGCCATCTCTCGATGGGTGGCTATGCCAATCGCCCGATCATGCCGGGCGGCTTTGGCGGCGATGGCAAACTTGCAGATCATGGGCGCGGCTGACCCTGAAACTACGGGACAGTCACACCTGTTCGAAAGCCGGCCGGATGTCATTCGCCCGTACTGGCTTGAGCGGATGAAGGCGAACGCCGCGAAAAGCGTTCCCTCGACTGGCTTAGTGGCCCAGAATGCGCTGCATCACGCCGATCATGCCCGTCAGGCGCAGCGCCCCGTCGCGCACGATCAGGGCGTAACAGACCTCGCCTTCGTCACCGACAGGCGTGTGCGTGTCGTCCGGTCCCTTCAGTGACAGGTCGCCCGGCCCGTAACTGCCTGTGCCGTCGCTGTAGCCGCCCGTCACAACCAGCGTGTATTCGTTTGCGCCATGCGTGTGACGCGGCACAGAAGCGCCGGGCTGGATTCTGAACAGCTCGACTTCAGCGGCACTGCCCATATCCAGCCTCAGGCGCCCTATACCGCGGCGGGGCGACTTCCAGCCCTCCGCTGCGACCGACCTGCTGACAGCTTCAGCCAGGGGTGCGGGCAGCCTGCCGATTTCATCCGCATCATCCGGCGTTCCGGTGCGGCTCGGCGCCGCGACCGGGCCCAGCGCATCAATCGCGGCAAAGGCACGGTCCAGCGCATTCGCCGCCATGGGCGCAGCCGCTTCTGCCTCCAGCAGGGCACCCGCCGCCGCTTCGCTCATCGCTATCGCGCGCCGCACATCCTGGCGCAATGCACCCTGCGTCTCGACCAGAAGCGCATAACCAGGATCAAGCGTACCGGCTGCATAGGCGGCATAGAGCGCGCTGTATGGGATCGCGTTCTCCGTCATCAGGCAGCCCCGCACAGTTTAAAAGACAGACTAGGTGGGCGCATCAAGACCTCCGCGCATCTTCATGAAGGCAAGACGTATACGGCTCTTAACGGTGCCCAGTGGAATACCATACGTCTCGGCGATCTCGGAATGTGAGAGACCATCATAAAAGGCGGCCTGCAGTAATACCAGCTGTTCTTCGGGCAGATTTGCCATCTGCGCACGCACCTGTTCCTCCAGCTGCCCACGCGCCACTGCCGCGTCTGGCTGTTCGGCAGGCGCGGGCTGCAGCATCGGCTCGTCCGGTTCCAGTTCCGGGCGCGACGTGCGGCGCTGGGCATCGATGCGGCGATTGCGCGCCACGCGAAAGATCCATGTCGAGACGGAGGCCTGACGGGGGTCATACATGCCGGCCTTGCGCCAGACCGTAATCATCACGTCCTGCACCAGTTCCTCGGCTTCGGATTCATTCGCCCCAAGCCGCTGCATGTAACTTTTCAGGCGTGGCGCAAAGAATTCAAACAGCTCTGCAAAGGCTTCGCGCGACTGTTCGCAAGCGATGCTATTCATACATGAGGCATGACGTTCGCGTTGCGCCAGATCAGCCGTACGGACCATCGTGGCTTTCAAATTCGCTCCCCTTGTTAAGTTCTGATCGCAGTATCGACTGTGTGCCTTCGGCGTGCAACCACAGGAGACTGTTTTGGCACCTTGGGCCAGACGCGCAAATGTGTCGTAGTTTGGCCTTAACTCTGTTGCCATAAGACTTAACCTCAAACATATCACGGGGATAATGTATTCAAGATGCAATACTTTACGACGCACATCAACCGAATCGCGATTCTCGGGCTCTTTTTAGCCATTGCGGTTCCGTGCGCAATGGCCCAGCCAACGGCCATTGGCCGATACAATGACTGGTCCGTCTTCACCGATACAATTTCAGGAGAAACAGTGTGTTACGCTGCGACTCCGGCCACAGACAAGGCTCCTGCCTCAGCCAATCATGGTGAGGTCTGGTACTATGTGACCAACTGGAAGTCCGGCCGCGCGCGCAACCAGCCAAGCCTCAAAGTGGGCTTCAAACTGCGCGAAAGCACAGGCGCAAAAGCCAGTGTGGGCCGTTCTTCATGGTCGCTTTTTTCTGTCGGTCAGGAAGCTTTCGCTGACGATTCAGATGACAAACGCATCATTGATGCGCTCAAGAAGGGCTCGGAACTGCGCGTGGAGGCCGTTTCGGAACGCAACACGCAAGTTGCCTATCACTTCTCCTTGAAAGGATCGGCTGCCGCCATCGACAAGGCTTCCGCCATCTGCCGCTAGAGGGATGCGTCCGGCAAGGCGAACTGGTCGGCATTGAGGCCCTTGGCGCTCGCATAGGGCGCCAGAATGGCCGGCAGGTCGGCCGCGAAGTCGCCGCTTGTCTTTAACGGCCCGGCCAGGCGCACCGTGCGGGTGCCATAATCCAGCACCGACATCAGCAACGGAACGCCCGCCGAATGGGCGATATGGTAATAGCCGCTTTTCCATTCCGTATTGCGCTTACGCGTGCCTTCCGGCGCCACGGCCAGGAACAGGCTCTCGGCTGCCGCAAAGGCGGCCCGCATCTGGCCGACAATATCGGTCGATTTGCCCCGCTCGATCGAGATGCATCCCGTTCGCTTTACCAGCCAGCCAAAAGGCCCCGTCGTCAGTGATTTCTTGCCCATATAGCTCAGCTTGACGCGGTACCAACCCGCAACGGCCAGCATGTTGATGCCATCCCAGTTGGATGTATGCGGCGCCGCCAGGATCACCATTTTTGGGTCGGGCGGCCAATCATCCAGCAGGCGCCAGCCCGCAAGTCGCAGGTACATCCCACAGAGGACATGCACAATTTCAGAGCCGAAGCCGCGATAGGCCGTCGGCCTGCCCAGACGTCGGCCGGGTTCGGGAGGGGGGCTAGGTGCCAGCATCGCGCCAAGTTCCATACTTCGGCATGGCTTGGCCAGCGGGAATTGTGGATCAGCCACGGAAATCCGTTTATGGATGTGGCCAGGCCAGCCCGGAGACATGCGCCATGCAGATCGGTTTCATCCTGTTCCCCAATGTCACCCAGCTGGATTTTACCGGCCCGCTCCAGGTGCTCCACCGGATGCCCGGCGCAACCACCCATATCCTCGCCAAAACCATGGACCCCGTATCCAGCGATTGCGGCCTCTCCCTCGTGCCGACCGGCACGTTTGCGACCGCCCCTGTCCTCGACATGATTGTCGTACCGGGCGGCTTTGGTGTCGTGGATGCCATTGCCGATGCTGAAACCGTGGACTTCATCCGCAAGGCGGGCGCCTCGGCCACCTATGTCACGTCGGTCTGCACCGGCGCTTTCCTGCTCGGCGCCGCGGGCCTGCTCGACGGCAAGCAGGCTACTACCCATTGGGCCTATACATCCCTGCTCCCGCTCGTCGGTGCGACGCCTGCCCCGGGCCGCTGGGTGAAAGACGGCAATACTTACACGGGCGGCGGCGTCACGGCGGGTATCGATTTTGGCTTTGGCATCATGGCCGACATTTGCGGGCGTCAGGTGGCCGAAGCGATCCAGCTCGCGATCGAATACGACCCCGCCCCGCCAACAGGCACAGGCCATCCCTCTCACGCCAGCGACAAGCTGATGGACATGATGAACCAGCGCTATGACGGCCCGGTCGCAGCCATGCGCGCAGCCGTTTCGGCCTGACCCCCAAAAGAAAACGCCCGCCAGCGCGAAGCTGACGGGCGTTCTCTGACTCTGGCCTTTTCAGGCCCCGGATCAGCTTTCGGTGATCGGTGTCAGGATGATCTCGACACGGCGGTTGGCGCGGCGGCCAGCTTCGGTCGAATTGTCGGCGATTGGCTGGGTTTCACCCATGCCATAGGCCTGCAGGCGAACAGCGGTCACGCCCTGATTGATCATGTAGGATTTGACCGAATTGGCGCGGCGCTCGGAAAGCGCCTGATTGTAGGCGTCGTCGCCATCGGAGCTGGCGTGGCCAATAATGTCCACAGCCGTCGACGGATAGTTGACGATCGTCGTCGAAACATCATTCAGCGACTGGTAGAAGCCCGGAAGGATTTCTGCGCTGTTCACGTTGAACGTGACGTTCGATGGCATGGTCAGGGCGATCTGGTCGCCATTACGGGCGACTTCGATGCCGGTACCGGCTGTCGCGGCGCGCAGTTCACGCTCCTGCTTGTCCATATAGGCGCCAGCTGCACCGCCGGCGATCGCGCCGACAACTGCGCCGATCGCAGCGTTACGACCGTCATTACCGCCTGCCAGCGTGCCGAGGCCTGCACCTGCAATGGCGCCAGCGCCGGAACCGATCAGGACGCGGTTGCTTGGGCCTGTTTCACAGGCAGTCGGGATAAGGGCGAGTGCGACTGCGCCAAGAATGAGATGTCTCATGGAGATCCTCCAAATTGTGGGCAGGTTTTTTTAACTCAGCCCCGTTGATAAGCGTTCTATACGCGTGGACCGGGCTTTCGGTTGCGTGTGTGGCAAATTAAAGGCCGCCACATTAACTCCCGTCCATAATGCCCTGTCGCCGACGGTTTCTGCGCCGGTCAGCCCATGCTATAGCGCGATTTCATGACAATCACACTCGATCTCTCGCGCAAGCCCGACCAGCCCCAGGGCCGCCCTTCCCTCGCCGGAATGCCCCTGCCTGCGCTGAAGGCAGAGCTTGAGGCCATGGGGCTTGATCCCAAGAAGGCCTCGATGCGGGCCAAGCAGATTTCCCGCTGGAGCCAGTATTTCGGCGCCACCGACTTTGGCGTGATGACCGATATCGGCAAGGAATTGCGCGCCGAGCTGGCCGAACGCTTTACGCTCGACCGGCCGGAGATCGCTGATCATCAGGTCTCCAAGGATGGCACCCAGAAATGGCTGGCCCGCTTCCAGCCCGGGGTTGAGGGCGAAAGCGTCTATATCCCAAGTGTCGGCATGGACGGCGGGGCGCTCTGCGTCTCCTCCCAGGTCGGCTGCACACTGAACTGCACCTTCTGCCATACCGGCACACAGGCCCTCGTGCGCAATCTCACCGCGCAGGAAATCACCGCGCAGGTCATGATCGCCCGCGATGCGCTCAATGAATGGCCCTCCTCCATCGAGGCGCGTAACCTCACCAATATCGTCTTCATGGGTATGGGCGAGCCGCTCTACAATTTGGATAACGTCGCTGCCGCCATCGACACCATCTCGGACGGCGACGGCATTTCCATCGGCCGGCGTCGCATTACGGTCTCCACCGCTGGCGTCGCCCCGAAAATACCCGAGCTGGGCGAGCGCACAAACGCCATGCTCGCCATCTCGCTGCACGCCACGAACGACACGCTGCGCAACGAGCTGGTGCCGATCAACCGCAAGTACGACCTGCAAATGCTGTTCGAGGCGATCCGCGCCTATCCGGGCAGCGGCAACTCACGCCGCGTCACGTTCGAATATGTCATGCTGAAAGGCATCAACGACACGCAGGCCGAAGCGCGCGACCTTGTCCGCCTGCTGAAGGGCGTGCCCGCCAAAATCAACCTGATCCCGTTCAACCCCTGGCCGGGCAGCCCCTATGAGTGCTCCGACTGGGAAACCATCGAGGCCTTCGCTGAGATCGTGAACCGGGCCGGCTACGCCTCCCCCATCCGCACCCCGCGCGGCCGCGACATCGACGCCGCCTGCGGCCAGCTCCGCTCCGAAAGCGTCAAGAAATCCGCCGCCGAAAAACGCCGCGAAGCGCTGGAAGCTGCGGCCTCGCCGGAGGCCTAGCGCAGCTTCGCAATCTTCAGCTTGTCGAGCTTGGCGCGCGTGTGGATGGATTCCTCGCTGCGCATCATGGCCTTGCTGATCGCCTTGAGGCCCATGCCCTTCTTTGCCAGCGTGTGCAGTTTCTGCACTTCGTCAGGTGTCCAAGGCTGGCGGTGGCGTTCGAATTTCTCGGCCATGTGCGGGTCTCCTGTTACGGCCACCCCGGTGGCGGTCCAGGATTTCCCATACACCATCGTCGCCGAATGGGCGATGCCCCCCGCGCGCGTGCGCGTCTAAACGGCGCGTTGGAGCGCGGCCATTTCAGGCAAGGCCAGCAGGTCGGGCTGGTCAGCATTATCATGCGCAGCCAGACGGCGGGGCAGCAGACCTGCAGCCACCAGCGCATCGGCCGCCATGGGCCGGCTGAAATGATAGCCCTGCAACTCGGCGCAGCCCTCGGCCCGCAACATGTCTGCGAGCGTCTCCGTCTCGACGCCTTCAGCAGTAGTGCGCATACCAAGACTGCGCGCGAGGCCCACGACTGACCGCACGATCGCAAGGCATTCCTCGCTGCTTTCCATTTGCTGGACGAAGGACTTGTCGATCTTGATCTTGTCGAACGGGAAGATGCGCAACAGGCTGAGCGACGAAAAGCCCGTGCCGAAATCATCGAGCGATATGGTCACGCCAAGACGGTGCAGGGCATGCAGGGCGCTCAGGCTTTCTTCCGCATCATCGAAGAGGGCTGTCTCGGTGATCTCGAAATCAACGCGCTTCGGATTAACACCGCTCTGCGCCAGCGCGTGGGTCACCGTGGTGATCAGCGACCGGTTGCGCACTTGCAGTGGCGACAGGTTGATCGACACCCTTATGGAATCATCCCAGGTCGCCGCCTCGCGAAGGGCCTCGCGGATAATCCAGTCGCCAACGGTCGTGATCATGCCGGCCTGCTCAAGGATTGGCACGAAAGTGTCGGGACCGACTTCGCCGCGTTCCGGGTGCGTCCAGCGAATCAAAGTCTCCATGGCGCGCAGCTCGCCTGTGCGGGCGCTGATAATTGGCTGGAAGTTCAGCCTGAACTGGTTCTGGGCCAATGCGTGGCGCAAGTCATCTTCCATCGCGACCCGCTCGCTGACATCGTCATTGAGATCGGTGTCGAAGAAGCAAGCCGTGTCGCGCCCTGCGCCCTTTGACGCCAGTAGCGCCAGATCGGCAAACTTGAGCAGCTCGGCCGGCGTGCCCGCATGTTCGGGGAAAACGGCAATCCCGATGCTGACGCTCGACTGGGCATTCGAACCGTCGACATTGACCGGCTCGGCCAGCGCCTGCTGGATCGTGACCGCCAGGGCCATGGCTTCACCGCGCCCTGTGATGTCATTTTGCAGGATCACGAATTCATCTCCGCCGAAACGGGCGACGATATTGTTGGGTCCGATAATCTCCTGCAGACGCGCCGCCGTAGCCTTCAGATAGGCATCGCCAACTGAATGACCGTACACGTCATTGATCGTCTTGAACCGATCAAGATCAAGGGCATGCACAGCGAATGGCTTCGCTTCGCCATGCGGCGCGTTCACGGCCTCTTCAAGCGCCTTGAGCATCCGTTCGCGCTTGGGCACGCCTGTCAGGGAGTCGAAATGCGCCAGCTTGTAGATCTGCCTTTCGGCCTCGTACTTTTCCGTGACGTTCGAGGCGACGCCGCGATAGCCTTCGAAGATGCCGGCCTCATTGTAAATCGGCTTGGCAGAGACACGCCACCAGACGGTCACCTCCCCTTTCTTGCGCACAGGCAGGCGGAGGTTATGGATCTCGCCATTCACCTCAAGCGCGGCCAGCAAGGCCTGAAAGGCCGGGCGACCTTCCACATTGGTCCCGTCGAAGAAACTGGCAACGTGTTGACCGATCAGCTGCTCGGTCCTGAATTCTGTCCGCTCGGCCAAGACACTGGAAGGCCGCACAACCCTGTGGTCCTCGTCCAGCTCAAACAGGGAGTCGGAGGCCGCCTGTTCGAACTCGTTCAGCAGCAGGCTGATGACGCCCTGCTTCTTCTCGAGCTGCTTTGCCTGGTCCTTGAGCTTTTCCTGCTGCAGCCATGCCGCGATATAGTTGCGATGATTCCAGAAGGTCGTGCGGAGCATGACGACTGTAAAGCAGACCAGCAGTGCCAGCAGGGTAAAGCGCCCCACGCCGCCGTCTGAGCGGAGAATGCCCATGGCCAGTCCGAACGCAAGGCTGACGACAAACGGGACAGCTGCGCCCGGCAGTGTGGAGAGAACATAGGCACCGCCGGCCATCATGCCACCGCAGACACAGATGATGAGTGCAAGGTCGAAACCCTGCAACTGAGGCACGAACAGAAGCGGACAAACGGCCCAGGCCATGCCGAGAAGCGTCGATTCCGTGATTGGCCGCCACAGGGCCTGTACTGAGCGCGGCCGGGGCGCAGTAGCGCGCCGTGAGGCCCGCAGGCTGGTCCGCAAACCGAGGAGACCCATGAGGGCCATGACCCCCGCCCACATGATCAGCGCCGAAGACGGCGCATGCGCGGCCATGAAAGCGACACAGATGGAGGCATTGAACGTACTGGCGATCAGGCCATAGGGGACAAGTGATCTCAGTGTATGAAGCTGCATCCCGCGAATGAAGGCGGCGTGCTCGGCGGACATGTCCTCTCGCGCATTGCCGTTATCCAGCAATATGTTCAGCCTGTGTTTCAAGTCAGCCACTCCCGGTCTCATTATTGCGGAGCCCTCACTCCCCGCATGCTTTCGCAGTGATATTGATACCAGAGCGGATAAAATATTCGTTTAAGTAGATAGAATAAAATTTTCTGATTGCATAAGCTGTTCGCACCGCGATGGCGGCAGAGCCGTCTGGAATTTGCCACGAACGCCCGCTAGCGTCCCACAATGGTACGCAGACTCACACGCACCCCGATCGGACTCCTCGTCAGCGCCCTTGCGCTGACCCTGCTGGCCGCCTGCAAGCCCCCGCCCGCGCATGCCTGCAACCCCGTAGCCTTCGACGGCGCGCCCTATACCGTATGCGCCTATGACGTAGCCACAACTGACATCCGCCTCTTCCTCACCCATCCGGACGGCGCGCCCTATGCCCAGTTCGACCGGCTGCGCGACACGCTCCAGTCAGACGGACACACCCTCGCCTTTGCCATGAATGGCGGCATGTATCATGACGACCGCCGCGCCGTCGGCCTCTACGTCGAAGAGGGCGTTCCGTATGCCCCGCTGGTCAAGTCGGCCGGGCCCGGCAATTTCGGCCTGCTCCCCAATGGCGTCTTGTGGCTCGACGGTGCCACAGCCGGCGTGACCGAAACCAATGCCTATGCCGCGCGGTTCGACGCCGCCCCGCCCCGCTTTGCCTCCCAGTCCGGCCCCATGCTTGTCATCGACGGCCAGCTGCACCCTGATTTCAACGAGAACGGCCCCAGCAAGAAACGCCGCAATGGCGTCGGTATCAGCCCGGATGGCAAGACGCTCTATTTTGCCATCAGCGATACGCCGGTAAACTTCCACAGTTTCGCCAGCCTCTTCCGCGACCAGCTCGGCACGCCCAATGCGCTCTATCTCGACGGCGTCGTCTCGCGCCTCTACGCCGCCGACATCCAGCGCGACGAACCCGGCGGCGACCTCGGCCCCATCGTTGCCGTCATTGTCGACGCGCCCTGACACAATTCGGCCCTTCGCCAGACCTATGCTAGGCTAGCGCCATAGCAGGAGCCTGCGCCATGATTGCCGACACGGTTTGCGTCATCTTTGGAATCTATGCCCTCGCCGCTGGCGTCGGCATGGTAATCGAGCCCGCCCGTGCGGGCCGCCTGCTCGCCGCCTTCGAGAACAGCCCGGAAGTCGCCTATGTCACAGGCGCCTTCATGTTCTTCCTCGGCGCGGGCGTACTTGCCATGTCACAAGGCTTCAGCACGGTTACGCAAGCCATTGCCACATCCATTGCCGCCATCATGGTCGTGGAAAGCCTGCTCCTCCTCGCCTGGCCAAAGCCCATCTTCGCGCTTGGCCGCTGGATGATGCCAGAAGACGACCATGTGCGCGGTTTCGGCCTTGTCACCATGGCCTTCGGTTTGGTTATCGCCGTTCTGGGCACCATATAGGCACCGATGACGATCAGACACTTCAAGCCGGGCACGATCATGCCAATATCCACGAAATATGCGGCTCTGCTGCTTGGCGTGCTCGCCGCGTCGCTTCAGGCGACGGGTGAAGGCAAATGCAGCGATCAGAACGCATCCATTATCCAAAGTACGCTGGAGTCGCGGCTTGAGGCTGAATCGAGCACCGTTGTCTGGATGCAAAACAACAAGCAGTTTGAGCTGAACAGCTGTCTCGCTGCCGACGATGGCCATCAGGGTGAAGGAACGCTCTCGTTTACCGGAACGGACGGCGCTTCGTATTGGGTCAAGGGACGCGTCAGGCTCAACCCGGACGGAAAGATCGTCTCTAACGAATTCACCGATGCCAGCAGCAATTTCAAGACACTGGCCATTATGAAGGCGGGCGCCGTGGCCGCCGCTGCCGGTGGGCGCTGATTGCAGCTAGCGCCGCATCATTACCCAAGCCCCGCCCCTTGCATTGCTTCAGCAATTCGCCTCTTTTCCTCCATTAGATACGCACAGAAAGACTGTTTATAATGTCCAATCCGCCCCTGACGCTTTATGGCCTGAAGAATTGCGACACATGCAAGAAGGCCATGCAGGCGCTGACGGCGGCTGACCATGAGGTCGCCTTTGTCGATATCCGCGCCGAGGCGGACCTTGCCGCGCGCGTGCCCGAATGGCTGAAGGCTGTCGGCGCCGAAATGCTGGTCAACCGCCGCTCCACCACATGGCGCGGCCTCAGCACCGACCAGCAAGCCAAGGCCCTCGGCGACGGCGCCGCCGCGCTCCTCATCGAAAACCCCACCCTGATCAAACGCCCCGTCATCGACACCGGCGCCGAGATCCTCGTCGGCTGGACCAGCGGCACCCAGCAGGCCTTGCAGAACTAGGCCATGGCGCAGTCTGCTAGCCGCCTCTGCGCCTTCCTTCTCGGCCTCTGCCTTGTCCCGTTCCTCGCCGCTTGCGTCCATGACGCGCCCCTTTCCACGCCATCTGCCGACCAGCGCCTCGAACGCCTCGCAGCCGGTGACGGCGACCCGGCCCACGCCCTGGCCGGCGTGGCACTCGTCGTGATGCAAGGTGATACGGTGATCTATGCGGGCGCCGCTGGCCGCGCCCATATCGAACCGGGCGCCGACCGCCCGATGACGCCAGAAACGAAGGTCCGCGTCGCATCCATTTCCAAGATGGCGCTGGCCCTGGTGACACAGGAACAGGCCGACGCCGGAACCATAAACCTTGACCACGATGTCTCCGATTACCTCGGCTGGCCCCTGCGCAACCCCGCCGCGCCTGACGCAGTCATCACAATGCGCCATCTCCTCGCCCATACGAGCACGCTGCGCGACCCGGAAGAATACTGGGCCCCGCTCGGCGACGACATTCGCTCGCTCATCCTTGTCGAGGACGCGCCTTTCTCGGCCACCCATCCGGTGCCCGGTGACTGGTATGAGTACACAAACCTCAATTTCGGCGTCGCCGCCACCGCGCTTGAGGCCGCCACCGGAACCCGGTTCGACAAGCTCGCGAGCAGCTATTTCGCCGCCCATGATCTCGACATCGGTTACAACTGGTCCGGCGTCAGCCTCGCCGCGCGCGCTGAGGGCGGCACGCTCTACCGCCGCGAGGACAGCACCTGGAACGCCCAGACCGACGACACGCCAGCCCTCAATGCCAGTGCGCCGGTCTTCATCAACACAAACAATCTGGATCTCGCGACGTACACCCCCGGCACGAATGGCACGCTCTTCTCGCCGCAGGGCGGCGTCCGCGCCAGCGCGCATGACCTTGCCCGCCTCGTGCGCGAGTTGAAGCAGCCGCAGAACCACTCCCTCTGGTCAGACCCTTGGCGCTATGATGCGGCCCATCCCAATGGCATCACATCCGAAGGCGGCCCGAAGGCCTATGACTTTACCACCGCCTATGGTCTCGCCGTGCACCTGCTGGAAGGCGATCGTCTCGGCGCGGCCTGGCCCGGCGAAACACTTATCGGCCATGCAGGCGAAGCCTATGGCCTCCTCTCAGGCGCCTGGGTCAGCACCGACCGGGACCTCTCCTTCGCCTACGTCATCACCGGCATCAGCGACGCGTCAGAACCGCCCCGCGGCCCGCGCACCAAGGCCTTCTCCGCCTACGAGGAAGCCCTCATCGACCTCGCCCGCGACATAGCCGCGGCGCGTTGAGCAGGCAGCCATCCCCTCCAGGGGTGATGACGCCTACCCGCACCATTGCTAGGAACGCGATCCGGAGAGCCATGACCCATGTTTCGTTTCACACCTGCAGCCGCCCTGATGGCCATTGTCGCCTGTGCCCCAGCCCAGGCCGAAGAGGCCGCCGCCTGCCCGCCCCAGACCGAGCAGAACCTTTATAATCTCGGCTACCAAGTTAAGAGCGGCCTCGAACACGATACGGTCAAAGTATTTCAGTACGCCGCGGCAGCGGTCGACCAATGTTCAGACCGGACTGACGTGAATGGCCTCGCCGTTCCGCTGCTTGATGCGGTGGCAAAAGCATTCCCGCCAGGTGAATCCCAGCTGGTTGCCCTCTCCAAAGCCTATGAAGCCGTGATCAACAATGGCCGCGCCTGGCGAGTCGAGATTCCGAGCGTTACGATTACCCTCCCCGATGGCAGCGCGAGTCAGGTCGATACCTACAACTCGGTCACCGACTATTATTACAAGTCCATCCTGCCCCAATTGCTGACGCTAGCAGATGCCGGGACCGTCCACCCGATGTTCACTGGCGCGCCGCTCGCAGAATGCCCTTTCCCGCCAAGTGCAGAAGATCGCGTGCTGAAAGAGGCGAAAGCTCTGCGCGGTGCGGCTGAGAACCGCTGGGATGGCGAGGTCACCTTTGCGACCAATCGCCTGCGGGCCCTGCGCGATGCTTGCGATTTTCTCCGTCCCCGGCTGACCTACGAACTCGGCGAGCTTTATGCGCATGCCGCCACATAGCAGCAAACGATGACCCATGACGACAAGGCCGTCGAGTTGGCGGGGCATGCCATCACCGAGCTTGAAAAATTCATGACCTATACCGGCCTTGAGGCGCCCCTCGCCGACTGGAAACTCACCGTGCCGATCGACATTCGGTCCATGAAGAACCTGATCACTGAAAACTGAACGCGCGACCAAAGCCACCATTACGGAATCTCTCATGCCCCTCCCCTTTGCCCGTACACTTTTCTCGCTCGTCCTCGCCACGCTGGCGACCTGCCTGCCATCCGCCCATGCCGCACCGGATGCCTGCCCGGCGGATGCCGAACAGCGGCTCTACGACATGGAAACCGCGATCCGTCAGGGCACGCAGAAAGACCCCGTCCCGATTGTCGCGCTGGCCGAATGGGCCATCGAGACCTGCCCCGACCGGCCCGATGCCCAAGCGATTGCCGCCACGCTGATGAGCGCTGCCGTGAACACCACGCGCGATCTCGATTTGCTGGAACGCTATGTCACGCTCATGCTGACTGCGATCCAGCAGAATGACTATGCCTGGCGTTCCGACCAGAAACCGAGCGTGCTCAAACAGGCCGACGGCAGCGAAGCCAGTTACTTCGGTTACAGCACGGCCTCTGCGGTGCTGACAGGAACGGCCCTGCCCTATCTTGCCGCCATGGCCGGATCAGGCCGTATTCACCCGGCCGTATCGGGCGAGCCACTCGGCATCTGCCCCTATTCCGATCATGCCGCCTTCCGCCTCGAAAGCGAAGCGGCCCTTTGGAACATGTCGGTGAAACACAAATATGACGAGCCGCTGTTCAGCCTCGCCGAGACACGCCTTATTGCCCTGCGCGAGGCGTGCCCCGACCACAGGCGCGATCTCGATTTCTATTTCATCCGCCTCTACGGCCAGGAAATCGATTACCTGACCGGCTGGAAGCATAATTTCATGGAAAGCATGAACTCCGGCAATGGCGGCTACTACTGGGCCATCCCGGCCATTGCGGACCCGATCTTCAGCGACGCCATAAAGCAGCAGAAGAAGATCGAACTCGACGCAAGAGCCCGCCCGCTGGTCGACAAGCTACAGCCCTATCTCTCAAGCTTTTTTGACACGGCCTCCGGCGAGATCAATGCCTCCGACAAGAAATATGATGAAGCCGCGATGTGGCGAAACATGCCCAAGCGGCTGCACGGATCCATGGAATAGCGCCGCCGCACGCGTTCGTCCGAATAAGTCTAATTCCGCGCCGCGCCTTCTTTACGGCGGTGCGGGTCTTATCTTCCGTTCAGCAGTGCAGACCAGAAGGAGACACACGATGAAAACCACAGGCAACACGATCCTGATGACAGGCGGCGGGTCCGGCATTGGCCGCGAACTTGCCCGCGAACTCCACGCCCTCGGCAACACGGTCATTGTGGCGGGCCGCACGTCTGCCAGCCTCAACGAAACCATCAAGGACCGCGACGGTATGCATGCCCGCACGCTGGATGTCAGCGACCCCGAAGACATCGTTCGCTTCGCCGCAGAACTGGTGAAAGACTTCCCCGCCCTGAACACCCTCTTCAACAATGCCGGCGTCATGGCCAAGGAAGACTGGCTCTCCGACCCGGTGGACCTTGCGATCACCGAGAGTACGATCATGACGAACGTGCTCGGCCCCATTCGACTCACGGCCGCCCTCCTGCCCCACCTGCGCGCCCGGCCTGTCGCGCGGGTCGTTAACGTCACCTCCGGCCTCGCCTATGTGCCGCTTGCCCACACGCCCGCCTACAGCGCCTCCAAAGCGGCGATGCATGCCTGGACCCAATCCCTGCGCTACCTGCTGAAGGATACAAATGTTGAGCTGATCGAGCTTGCCCCACCCGGCGTGCAGACCGGCCTCACCCCTGGCCAGTCGACCCGCGAATCCTACATGCCGCTCAAGGATTTCATTGCCGAGACAATGGAAAGCTTCAGCATCGAGGACACCCCCGATGAAGTCGCCGTCGAACGCGCCAAAATGCTGCGGAGCGCCGAAGCCGAAGGCCGTTTCGACCAGACCTTCAAGATGCTGAACGACGCTTACGAGGGCTGATACAATCGCTGCCGGGGCGTCTGCATGGCGCACCCGGCAAGCCTTACGCCACCAGCACGCCAAGGCGGAGCAGCGCGCTCGTCCAGCCTTCCTGCACGCCTTCGAGCAGGTCCGAACCATCCACGGCAAGTGTCTGTAGCGTGAGCACCAGCCGCGTGCCCCGCCCTTCGGGCAGAAACTCGGCCGCGACAAGGCTGACGCCCTCCAGCGCCTCAAGGCTCGAGATGCTCTCGTTGTAGATGATCCGGCGCTCAGGCACGATGTCAAGGTAGTGGGCACGCACGATCGCGATGGCCTCATCCCCCATCATGCAGCTTGTTATATCCTCTCCGTTCACGGAAAAATCAGCAGCTTCAATCCTGAGATCGATTTCATCGGACGGCGAGCCCCAGATGCGACGCTTCTCCGGATCGGCCCAGGCGTCGAACACATGCGCCGGGCTGGCGGCATAGGTTCGCTCCATCGTGACGGTGTCGTGGCGGATCGTATCATGGCTCATGTCTGCTTGCCTTCTTGTCAGGTGTGTCGAGAAAATTGCCCAGCCGGTCGAGGCGCGCGGCCCAGGCCTGCTGGTATTGGGTGATCCAGGCGTCGAGTTCCGCCAGCCGCGCGGTCTCCAGACGGCACCGCCGCACCCGGCCCTGCTTGCGCGTCGACACGAGGCCGGCCGATTCCAGCACACGGACATGCTGAAGAAAGCTCGGAAGCGCCATGTCATAAGGCTCGGCCAGTTCAGCAATACTCGCCTCCCCGAGGCTCAGCTGCGCAATGACACCGCGCCGCGTGGCGTCGGCGAGCGCCTGGAAGCCACGGTCGAGGGCGATGGGGTCAGCGGATGAATACTTAGGCATACGCCTATCTATTCTTTAGCCCACCGAAGAGTCAAGTCACTTAGGCAAATACCTTAGTTTAGGGCAGAGCCCCTTTCAATTCCGATACAATCTGCCTATCATTTGATGCATCCGAGGGGTGTCCGCGATGGTCGCGGGCTGAGAGTTACCCTTTGAACCTGATCCGGCTCATACCGGCGCGAGGGACGGAGGACAGATTTGACGCTCGACGAGTTCACAGCGCATTGCCAATCCCTTTCCCACTCGACCTATGTCCGCCAGTGGGGCGATGCGCATGTCTGGAAGATCGGCGGCAAGGTCTACGCCATTGCCAATGATGCAGACGGTGAGATCAGTGAAGTCTCCTTCAAGGTCACGCCCATTGCCTTCCACATATTGAAGGAACAGCCCGGCTGCCGCGGCGCGCCCTACATGGCTTCGCGCGGGATGAAATGGATCCAGCGCACCGGCGACGAGACCATGTCCGACGCCGAACTCCTCACTTATATTCGCGACAGCTACCGCCTCGTCGCCGCCGGCCTCACCAAGAAATTGCAAAAAGAACTCGGCCTGTCGCCTGCCGTCCCGAAAGGGTTTCCGTCATGAGCAAAGCCGCGCTCGTCACGCCAAGTGTGGAAGCCGCCTTTGACGCTTTCCCTGCCCGCGCGCGCGCCTACCTCCTGCAACTGCGCGACCTCATCCTCGCCACCGCCAGCAAGACGCACGGCGTCGGCCCGCTCACCGAAACACTGAAATGGGGTGAGCCCGCCTACCTCACCAGCACCACCAAGAGCGGCACAACCATCCGCCTCGGCTGGAAGCCCGCCGCGCCGAACACTGCCCAGCTCCTCGTCCATTGCTCCACCACGCTCGTGAACGACTGGCGCGAACGCTATGCAGGCACGCTCGCTTTCTCCGGCACCCGCTCCATAGACCTCGACATTACCGCGCCCCTGCCGCGCGCCGAACTCGCCCATTGCATTGCAATGGCCCTCACCTATCACGCAAGAAAGCCAGCCAAATGAACAAGCCCGCCGACCAGTCCGCCTTCGAAACCCCTACCGTCACCACGGGCCCGCTCCCCGCCAGCCGCAAGGTCTATTCCCATCCGCTGCCGGACCTCGCCGTCCCGCACCGCGAGATCGACCTTCACCCCTCCGCCAACGAGCCGCCCGTCGCCGTCTACGACACGTCCGGCCCCTACACCGACCCATCGGTCACCATCGACGTCGAAAAAGGCCTCGCGCGTGACCGCCGGGAATGGGTGCTTGAGCGCGGCGGCGTTGAGGAATACGAAGGCCGCCACGTGAAGCCGGAAGACAATGGCGGCGCCAATGGCAAATACCTCGCCCGTGAATTCCCCGTACGCCACAAGCCCCTGCGCGGCACCGGCGACCACCCCGTCACGCAATTCGAATTCGCCAAGGCCGGAATCATCACCAAGGAAATGGTCTACGTCGCCACCCGCGAAAACATGGGCCGCGCGGAAGCCCACGAGGACGCCGCCGCCACCATTGCCGACGGCCAGTCCTTCGGCGCCCATATCCCCGAATTCATCACCCCGGAATTCGTCCGCGACGAGATCGCGTCGGGCCGCGCCATCATCCCGGCGAACATCAACCATGCCGAGCTTGAACCGCAGATCATCGGCCGCAACTTTCTTGTCAAAATCAACGCCAATATCGGCAACTCGGCCGTCACCTCATCGGTGGAAGAAGAAGTCGACAAAATGGTCTGGGCCATCCGCTGGGGCGCCGACAATGTGATGGACCTCTCGACAGGCCGCAACATCCACAACACGCGTGAATGGATCCTGCGCAACTCCCCCGTCCCAATCGGCACCGTGCCAATCTACCAGGCGCTGGAAAAGGTCGACGGCGTCGCTGAAAACCTCACCTGGGAAATCTATCGCGACACGCTGATCGAACAGGCAGAGCAAGGCGTCGACTATTTCACCATCCACGCGGGCGTGCGCCTCGCCTATATCCACCTCACTGCCAATCGCGTCACCGGCATCGTCTCGCGCGGCGGTTCGATCATGGCGAAATGGATGCTCGCCCACCATAAGGAGAGCTTCCTCTACACCCATTTCGAGGAAATCTGCGACATCATGCGCAAGTATGACGTCTCCTTTTCCCTCGGCGATGGACTGCGTCCCGGCGCCACGGCCGACGCGAATGACGCCGCCCAGTTCGCCGAACTTGAAACCCTCGGTGAGCTGACGAAAGTCGCCTGGGCCAGGGGCTGCCAGGTCATGATCGAAGGGCCCGGCCACGTGCCGATGCACAAGATCAAGGTCAACATGGACAAGCAGCTGCGCGAATGCGGCGAGGCACCCTTCTACACGCTCGGCCCCCTCACCACAGACATTGCGCCGGGCTATGACCATATAACGTCCGGCATCGGCGCCGCGATGATCGGCTGGTTCGGCACGGCCATGCTCTGCTATGTGACGCCCAAGGAGCATCTCGGCCTGCCCGACCGCGACGACGTCAAGGTCGGCGTCATCACCTACAAGCTCGCCGCCCACGCGGCAGACCTCGCCAAGGGCCACCCGACCGCCCACCTGCGCGACGATGCCGTCTCCCGCGCCCGGTTTGATTTCCGCTGGGAAGACCAGTTCAACCTGGCGCTGGACCCCGAAACCGCCCGAGACTTCCACGACCAGACCCTCCCCAAGGAGGCCCACAAGGTCGCCCACTTCTGCTCCATGTGCGGCCCCAAATTCTGTAGCATGAAGATCACCCAGGAAGTCCGCGACTACACCGCCGGCCTCTCCGACAACGAACGCGCCGACCTCGAAAAACAAGCCGCCGCCGCAAGAGCGGGCATGGCGGAAAAGAGCAAGGAGTTCATGGACAAGGGCGGGGAGATTTATCTCTCAGAGAGCGGTAAGACGAGAGAGCCAATTGATTGAAGCCTGTCGGACGGGTCTGCCTCCTGCAGGAACAGCCCCGTCCACCTCGCCCGCGCCTTGAGCCCCGCCTTGATTGCGTTTACGTCTAGTCCTCTGCTCAACGTAAGGTAATCGCGGCGGCGCATATCCCATGACCCAGACAGACTTCCACGCCCTGCTCGGCCCGGGCGCGCCTGACGATGCCGCCGAGCCTGCGCCCCTCACCGGCCGCGAGCTGGAGGCGCTCCTCAGCCCCCTGTCGCCTGAAGAATTCGCCACTGACTATTTCGCCCGCCAGTCGCTCAACGTCGAAGGCCCCCACAACAAGTTCGCCCACATCTTCAGCTGGGCCCGGCTGAAGCAGGCCCTCGCGCGCGGCGAGACCCTTCAGGACCGGCGCTTCAACCTCATGGCCTCCTTCGCGAGCGGCGAGGCTGATGGCAGCCGCCGCCCCATGTTCGAGGTGCAGATCCCCCAGGTCACCGAGCTGCTGACGGCAGGCGCCACCATCTGCATCACCAATATCCACATGGCCGATCCCGCGCTCGCTCGCTGGGCGCAGGCCATCCGTGCCCAGCTCAACTTTTCCGGCACGGTGGGCGTCAATTGCTATGTCTCGCCCGATGGCGCGGGCCTGCCCATGCACTATGACCGGCGCGTCGCCACGACGCTCCAGATCGCCGGCCGCAAGCGGTGGACCTTCTCCACAGAGGCCGCGCGCCCCTGGCCGGACCGGAACGCCACCTTCAAGAACGGCCAGATCGTTTCCGCCGCCGCAGACCCCGGAACGCCGCCCGCCGACATGACCTTCCGCACCGTGGAGCTAAGCCCCGGAGACCTGCTCTGCCTGCCTGCCGGCGCGTGGCATTCGGCCCGCGGCATCGGCGTGTCCCTCGCCCTCAACCTCTACTTCGCCCCCCGAAACCTGTTCGACCAGCTCGCCCCCCTCCTGCTGGAATTCGCCGCTTCGAACGACCAGTGGCGCGGCGGTCCGCCCGCGACGGTCGGCGCCATTGACGGCCACATGCCGCCGCCCGTCGCCGCCTATATGCGGGAGCGGCTGCACGAGTTTTACACGCACGCGCGTGCCATCATCGACAATCCGCAGGGAATGGCCGGCCCCTGGCTCGGCGCCCTCTCCGAAGATCCCTACACAGGCTGGCAGCCAAACCCTCTGCAACCTCTGCCCCGCGCAACGGCCGACGACCGCTTCCGCGTCGCCAGCACCGCCCTACGCTTCATCGAAACCGGCGACACGCTGGCCCTGCCCTGCGACAATGGCCTGCTCACCTTTCCCGCCTCTCTGGCCCCCATCCTCCGCCGCATGACAACCGAAATGGGCGGCTTCACCATCCCCCAAGTCATCGCCTGGCCCGAAAGCACCAGCTCCCCGCCCCCCAAGGACATCATCGTCCACCTGCAAACGCTCTACAGGAACGGACTGCTGGAGATGGTTTAGGGAGGATGTAACTGAGAATTGATTACCGCCGGACTTCCCCGCCGTGAACAGCGCGATGGCGGCATAGGCTACATGTTCCGGGCGCACAGCGCCTGCCGCAAAGCTGAGCGCGATGAGTATGGTCACACCGTGCCGAGCTGCCACATCAAGTAGGCGAGCCATTTGAGGCCCGGATCCATCTCCACCGCGAGGAAAGGTCGCTCGAATTTCGCTCCGCCCAGGAATCAAAGGATGAACACAGTCAGGACCGCCACGCCTGCCGCTGCCCAGAAGAATACTGCCATCATCGCCATGGCCTCACCGCCGTTTTGCAGGGCGGCTCTCATAGACACCCCTCATGGCGCAAGCGCCGCGTCAGGCAACTTCGCCCTCCGGGTCGCGCACGTTAGCCCCCAATATGCCGTTCGCGCGCCGGGCCTTGCCACACTCGAAGCTGCCCGCCCGGAAGGCGCGGCAGGCTTCGGGCCGGTCTTCATACACGCCGCATACGGCCTTGCCTGTGCCCAGCTGCAGGTGAACGCAGCGCCCGCAGGCAAACTTCACATAGGTCTGCCCACCCTCGGCAAAGAGGCTCTCGGCCGGCAGGCTACGCGAGGCGTCATAGGGCAACAGGGCAAGGTACGCGGATGCCGGCTGAAACAGCAGGCACCGCAGGACACGCAGTCAAACGACGGGTCGGCCATGAATTTTGCGAGATAGCTCCGCCGCCCGGTTGTGCCAATCGCATCGGTCGGCGGCTTGTCAAAGCTACGCCCGCCCGGGGCGCCGCGCAAGGGCGATGAGAGACCGCCCCCCGCACGGCTTTGCGTGCGGGAGAGAGTGGCCACTTTCCACACACCCTTCCCCGGCGCGTATACTGCACGCCATGACCCCCGAAACCCGCGCCGGTCTCTTTACCGCCGTGCCTCTCATCTCCCGCCATATCTCTGGCTGCAGCTCTGCGGCCTCGCGTGCTGGCAGTTGCGCTTCACCGCCACCGCCCTAAGAATGGCGACAGTTCCGCACCTTACTTGATGGCCCGCCCCGATGCCTGTCTCCCCCTTCCACCTCGCCTTCCCCGTCGATGACCTTGCCGCCGCGCGCGCCTTCTATGGCGACCTGCTCGGCTGTCCCGAGGGGCGCAGCTCGCCCGACTGGATCGACTTCGATTTCCACGGCCATCAGATCGTCACCCATCTGGCCCCTGAAGAATGCCGCGCCGCCACCACCAATGCCGTCGACGGCCACGGTGTGCCCGTCCGCCATTTCGGCCTCGTCCTGCCGATGGCCGAATGGGAGGCCATGGCCCAGCGCCTTGAAGGCAAAGTCGAATTCCTGATCCAGCCCTATGTGCGCTTCAAGGGCCAGCCCGGCGAGCAGGCGACCATGTTCTTCCATGATCCCGCCGGCAATGCGATCGAGCTGAAGGCTTTTGCCGATATCGGCCAGCTCTTCGCAAAATAGCCCGCGCCTTAAATCTCGGACATGTAGCCTTACCGCGCTTGACCCAGCGCCCGGCGCACCCCGTCATGCCCCCATGGACGCGCAAGACCTCTCCGCCGCCGAACACCGCATCCTCTCGAACATCGAGACGCATGGCTGGCACAGCCTGCATGTGTTCGATCCTGATCTCGCCAAGCCCAACTTCACCTATTCCATCGGCTTCAGTCACACGCTCAACGCGCCGGAATTCATCGTGTTCGGCCTCCACCGCGACCTGATGCACGGCATGCTGTGGGAAGTCTTCCGCCAGATAAAGGCGGGCCGCAAAGTGGAAGGCGACCAGCACTGGCAGGGACTTCTCGAAGACCATGACTGCATCGGCAAGAAGGCTGGCCATGCCAGACTGTTCACGGACTATGTGCCTTATGCCGACTGGTACTGGCAGCGCCTCGGCCATCGCGGGCATCCGGGCGTTGTCCAGCTTGTCTGGCCCGGCGACCTGGATGGGCTGTTCCCCTGGGATGACGACTGCGCCGAATCCGTGATCGACGCCCAGCCCCAGCTCTGGGTCTAAGCCCCTTCCCCCACCTTTGCGCACAAGCTACACTTGCGCCATGATCCTTTACGACAGCACTCGCGCCCCGAATCCTCGCCGTGTCCGCATCTATCTCGCCGAGAAGGGCCTCCACGTGCCAATCGAGCAGGTGGACATGATGGCCCGCCAGAACCGGCAGCCGGATTTCCTCGCCAAGAACCCCGTCGGCGGCCTGCCTGTGCTCGAGCTGGATGACGGCACCTGCATTTCCGAAAGCGTTTCCATCTGCCGCTATTTCGAGGAACTGCACCCCACCCCGCCCCTCTTTGGCACGGGCGCAAAGGGAAAAGCCGTTGTCGACATGTGGCTGCGCCGCGTCGAGCTGAACCTGATGGTGCCCATCGGCATGGTCTGGATCCATGGCCACGCCCTGACCGCCAAACTGATCCGCCAGATTCCCGAAGCCGCCGAGCAGAACCGCGCACGCACCGCGATCGGCTACAAGCTGTTCGACGACCAGCTGGCAAAGCATGAATTCATTGCCGGTGACACCTACACCGTTGCCGATGCCGTGGCCTTGGCCACCTATGATTTCGGTGCTGGCCTTGTCGGCGTTCCGCCGGATGCGAGCCTGGTAAATCTCGCGCGCTGGCACGCCGCCGTTTCCGCCCGGCCCAGCGCAAAAGCCTGACAAGCAGATGGCAATACTTGACGTGAGCGCGTGACGAGGCGAAGCCTTACCGCATGCCCTTTTCCGTACCTGCCGATATTTCCCACATCATCCAGCTCGCCATCGCGCCGGTCTTCCTGCTTGCCGGTATCGGGGCGCTGCTGAACGTCATGGCCAACCGTCTTGGGCGCGTGGTGGACCGCTGGCGAAAGGTCGAGGGTTTCCTGGCCGATCTCGGCGAAGAGGCCCGCAAGGCCCATGTGCTGGAACTCGCTGCCATCGACCAGCGCATGATCCGCATCAACCGCGCCGTGACGCTGTCGACTCTCTCGGCCCTGCTGATCTGTCTGGTCATTGTCACGCTGTTTACCGGCCAGCTGATCCGCACCGATGTGTCAAACTTGGTCGCCGTTCTGTTCGTCGCGTCGATGGGTGTGCTCATCGCCGGGCTTGTCTACTTCCTGATGGAGATTTCCATCGCGACGCGCACCCTGCGTGTGGCACCGCACCTGATCACCACGGCGCGCGCCAGCGGGAACCGCAAAAAGAAACTGACGAACATTCTCGACTAGTCTGCGGCGGCAACCGGCTCTGGCGGCATGACCGGGTTTGACGTGTCGAACTCCAGCCGGAAGAAGCGTTCCGGCCGCTCGAGCTCATAGGCAAACAGCGTATGGGCGGGGCGCACCTCAATGGCCCAGGTATTGTCCTTGGACACCGGGATGCCCTCTTGGTCGAACAAGGCCTTTGTCGCCTCATCCGCCGGGAAGTTCTGCCGTGAGCCGCTGCTGTAATCGGCCGCTGTCCCACCATAGCCGGTCACCGCATCAAGACTGCCATCGGCGTGCCGGTGTTCGTGATGCAGCCCCAGACCATCCGGGCCGCGTGTCAGCACCCAGGTGCGCGAGCGGTCCTCGCCCACCGACAGCGGAATGCGTATCTCGGATTTCGAACAATCGCGCACATGCATGACAATGCGTTCGCTCCGCCAATCCGCGTCTGCCGCATCCTCGCTGACGACCTCGCCTTCAAAGGCCTGGCCACAGAGGACCGACACCCGTTTCCAGAATTCCGCCTCGGGAGACGGAGTACAGGACGAGACGGAAAGTGCGGCAAGGCCGCCAAGACATGAGCGCAAAAGCATGGGGCGCAGCCTAGACTGGCTGCGCCCCATTTCAATTCCTAATATCAGGCTTGCCTCAGGCCGGGTTCGGTTCCGTGTCGCCAAGCCCGGTATCGCCCTTGGGCTTGCGGCGCTTGCCGGTGATCGGAACGGCAGAAGCCGGGCCGGAATCATCATCGGTCAGGTCAGGCCGCGTCGGCTTGTTGCCTTTCAGCAGTTCGGCAATCTCGAAACCGGACAGCGTCTCGTATTCGAGCAGGCCTTCGGCGATGGCCTCCCACTCATGACGCGTGTCGGTCATGATGCGGCGGGCTTCGTCCATGCCAGTCTGGATCAGCTTGCGAACTTCTTCCTCGATCTTGCGCGATGTGTCTTCCGACACGTGCGAAGACTGCATCAGCTGCTGGCCAAGGAACACATCGCCCTGGTCGGAGCCATAGTCCACCGGGCCGATATTGTCGGCAAAGCCCCAGCGCGTAACCATCGCCCGTGCGAGGCGCGTTGCCTGCTGGATGTCCGAGGCGGCACCGGCGGTGACGTTGTCGTGGCCAAACTTCAGTTCCTCGGCGACACGCCCGCCCATCATGATGGCGAGACGGCTCGTCATCTCGATTTTGGACATGGACAGCTTGTCGTCTTCGGGCAGCTGCATGACCATGCCGAGCGCACGTCCGCGCGGAATGATCGTCGCCTTGTGGACCGGGTCGGCCGACGGCACTTTCATCGCCACGATGGCGTGGCCGGCTTCGTGCCAGGCCGTCAGCTCTTTTTCTTTTTCAGACATAACCATCGAGCGACGCTCAGGGCCCATCAGAACCTTGTCTTTCGCATCTTCGAACTCGGCCATGGCAACAACCCGCTTGCCACGGCGAGCCGCCAGCAGGGCTGCTTCGTTCACGAGGTTGGCAAGGTCAGCACCCGAGAAACCGGGCGTACCGCGCGCAATCGTCTTGGAGTCGACATCCTTGGCGAGCGGCACATTGCGCATGTGGACGCGCAGGATTTTCTCGCGGCCGATAATGTCCGGATTGCCGACGGTGATCTGGCGGTCGAAACGGCCTGGACGCAGCAGGGCCGGGTCCAGCACGTCAGGCCGGTTGGTCGCAGCAACGAGGATGATGCCTTCATTGGCTTCAAAACCGTCCATCTCGACGAGAAGCTGGTTCAGCGTCTGCTCGCGTTCGTCATTGCCGCCGCCAAGGCCTGCGCCACGCGAACGACCGACAGCGTCGATCTCGTCGATGAAGATGATGCAGGGTGCCGAGCGCTTGGCCTGCTCGAACATGTCGCGCACGCGGCTGGCGCCGACGCCGACGAACATTTCGACAAAGTCGGAACCGGAAATCGTGAAGAAGGGAACGCCAGCTTCGCCGGCTACGGCGCGAGCCAGAAGTGTCTTACCTGTACCGGGAGGGCCGACCAGCAGCGCGCCTTTCGGGATCTTGCCGCCGAGGCGCTGGAATTTCGAAGGGTCCTGCAGGAACTCAACGATCTCCTGCAGCTCTTCCTTGGCTTCATCGACGCCCGCAACATCATCAAATGTGACGCGGCCATGCTTTTCGGTGAGCAAGCGTGCACGTGACTTGCCGAAGCTCATTGCGCCGCGTCCGCCGCCGCCCTGCATCTGGCGCATCATGAAGAAGACAAAACCGACGATCAGCAGGATCGGCAGGATCGAGAAGATCAGCGAGGCGAAATTGTTGCGCCCGCTATCGGCATCAACCGTGAACGGGACGCCCTCTTTCACCAGCACGCCCTGCGTTTCCATATCGAGGCCACGCAGCTCGCTGACCAGCGTGCGATTGTCGGTGGTTTTCACGACGATCTGCTGGTCGCCCAGTGTGGCTTCGGCGATCTGGCCGGAATCGATCAGTTTGTAGATTTCCGACAATTTGGCCTTGTCGGCATGATCAGCTTCGGAAGATCCGCCCATCGCAACGGCCATGCCGATGACAAGCAGGGCAATCGCCCCCCAGATGGCAAGATTTCGCACGTTCATGTCAGGTCTTTCGGTTTGTATGGATGCTTGATTTCTAACATAGGAGCAGCATTACACAAAAACGACTCCTTTCGGCTTAACAGACAGCAATTGTCATGCGCGGGCTGCATAGAGGCTTCGTAAACCATCAATGCGCCGCGAAACCAGCGTTTCCGGGCCATCCAGCCCGGCTTCAGGTGTGAGATGGACACGCCCGGCCTTGCGAACAAGCTTGGCCCCGCCAAGTGTCGCACCCGCAAATGGCGCATCCTCCATCAGTCGCGCGGCGAGATTGAGCGTATTTTCCCGTCGCGGCGGCGTCTCCCGGCCCGTTACGGCCTGGATCAGGATGCCGACACCGCGCACGGCCGTTTCGGGCGATAGCGGGCCGAGGTCGGCTTCGATCCCGCTGGCATCACTGACGCGGACATGATCGCACAGCCAGCGCCCAAGACGGCGATCCTCGACAGCCCGCAGGCCTGCCAGCCCGGCCATACAGTGGCGGATCCGCTCGGCCGTCTCCGGCGAGGTGGCCAGCAGCTTGCGCATGCGTATCCGCTCATAGGCGAGGTTCTCATTGCTCGGGTCCTCGATCCAGACCTGTCCGCGCGCATGCAGCAGGTCGCGCAGGTCTTCCCGCTTTTCCGACAGGACAGGCCGGGCAATGCGCACGCCTTCCCCTTCCGGCCAGACGGGCGACATCGACAGCGCCTGCATGCCTGCCAGCCCATACCAGGTCGAGCCCTGCCGGGCGCGCATGAGGAAAGTCTCGGCCTGGTCATTGGCCGTGTGCCCGGTGAGCAAATGGCTGCCGCCAAGCGCCTTCAGCCTGATCGCGAGCGCCGCATGCCGGGCACGCCGGGCAGACGATTGCCGGTTGATGGGATCGTCCCAGCGAAGCGTTTCATGTGGAATGTGCAGGTCGCGGCAGATCGTTGCGACACGCGCCGCCTCGCCCGCTGCCGCCGTGCGCAACCTGTGGTCAAAGGTCAGGGCCGCCAGCTTGCGCCCGCGCGAACGGGCCCATTCATGTGCAATGAAGAGAAGCGCCAGAGAGTCGCTGCCGCCAGAAATGGCGACGCCGACGGGGCCGCTTGCACCATGGCAAAGGCGGTCAAGGACTGCGAGACGGGGCGCGCGCCCCTCTAGTTGTCGCACCCGGACTTGGTCCGCTCGACGGCAGACAGGTCGCGCGTCACGCCCGAAGCATTCGGATAGCGTTTCGGCAGCGTGTCGAGCGCAAGACAGGCCTTCTCCTTGTCACCGATGAGCCGCATGGCACGGGCGAGCTTGACCAGCGCGTCAGGTGCGCGCTGATCATTCGGGAATGAACGGATCATTGTTGTGTAGGCCGCGCCGCTGTCGGCATAGGCCTTCTGCTGGTAAAGCGTTTCGCCCAGCCAGTAATGGGCCTCGCCCGCTTGCGGGTCGTTGCCGAATTTCTCGAGGAACAGGCGGAAAGCCGCTTCAGCGCCGGCATAGTCAAACTGGATCAGCTTGGACTTGGCGGCAGCAAACAGCGGGCCAGCCTCACCCGGCAGGTTGCTGGCGGAAATCGTGCCGAGCGAACCGGAGGGCAGGTTGAGGCCGTCCTCGGACGGATTATTGGAAACGGGTGTTGAGGACTCGCGAACGCCGGACGCGCTATTGGCAACGCCGGAAGGCGTGGAACCGGCATTGGGCGAGATCAGCTGCGTGGGGCCGGAGGCAAGGCCGCCAGATCGCGGTGCAGCGGGCGATGCGGCAGGATAATCGCTGCCCTGCGTTGCGCCGGGATAGCCAGCAGCCGGATCAGCACTCGGATCGCTATACTCTGCGCCGCCAAGACGCGCCTCAAGTGCGGCAATTGTGCGGGACTGGGCATCCATCTGATTGCGCAGTTCGCCCAGGCTGTCGGCGAGGGATTCATTATCCCGCTGCAGGCCCTGGCTCACGTCGCGCGCCTGTGAGAGCTGGAATTCCATTGTCTCGACACGGCCGGTCAGGGTCATGATGTCGCCGAGCAGGTTATTGACCTGAACCTTCAGGTCCGCGTTCTGCTGGCGCACAGTGGTTACCTGGCTCGCCAGGTCTGAGCTGGTTGTGCCTTGCGTTATGGGGGCAGCGCGCTGCGCCATCGCGGGCGAGGCAGCAAGCATGAGACAGGCGAAGGCGACAGCCGGGGCTTTGATCATCAGTGCAATTTCTCCACGCGTTTAGAGAGACATAATACAAAAACAGCCGGGGCCAAAATAAGGCACCCGGCTGCAAATTGTCGTAAAGTCAGCAGTCCGGATTAGCTGGTCGAGCCGGAAACGATCTGCGTGAAGCCGTTACGGTTGAGGGCCCAGGACTGTTCGTCGCTGCCAGCAGCGATTGGGCGTTCCTTGCCGTACGAGATCGTGTCGATGCGCGACGAATCAACGCCGAGGCTGACGAGATAGTCTTTCACGATCGAAGCGCGACGCTCGCCAAGGGCAAGGTTGTACTCGCGTGTGCCGCGCTCATCGCAGTTGCCTGCCACGAGGATACGGACTTGCGGGTAAGACGCGAGCCATGCGGCCTGACGCTTCAGGATTTCCTGATCGTCGGAATCAAGGCGGTAGCCGTCGAGGTCGTAATAGACGCGTTCGCCGACATTGACGCGGAAGTCGTCAAGCGAACCAGCGAGCGGGCCGGTAGGCGCGACAACGGTTTCTTCGACTGGCGCAGTTGGCGTCGGTGTGGTGTCGACGACTTCGACAGGTGTCGTGTCTTCGGCGACTGGCTTCGGTTTGGATGCGCATGCGCCGAGCGAAAGCAATACGGCGGCGGCAACGGTAAGTTTCAGTGAGGTTTGCATTGCTAAGACTCCCCTGGATGTCTTTAGAGCGATATAGGCGCCTTGCGGCGGGCGTTTGGTCAACGTGACGACGACTAGCGCGTGTCTGATTTCCATATGCTTACGAAAATCAGGCAATAATCGGGCGGTGACTGAACCACGCCCCGTTTCGCACAATTTTATGCGTCTGTCTCCTGAAAGCAACGCCCCCGGGCCCTTTCCCGGGGGCTTTTGCTGCTTTTATTATTGCAGAAGCGGTGACCAGGCTGGGTCAGAGGCGTCTGTTTGGGTTTGCATGCGCTGCTCATTGCGGCCCGAAAGGTCAACTGACCAGAGCTGCGGACCCGCGCCGGGGCGTGATTCGCGGAAATAAACGATCACACGGCCGTTTGGCGACCAGTCCGGGCCCTCATCAAGATAAGCTTCGGTCAGCAGGCGTTCGCCTTTTCCGTCCACACCAATCACGCCGATATAGAACTTGCCGCCTGATTGCTTCGTAAAGGCAACGAGATCACCGCGCGGGCTCCAGACAGGCGTCGAATAATTGCCTTTGCCGAACGTGATGCGGCAGGCGGCATCGCGGCCGCCCGATGGACAGGTCCGCGGGCTACCATCCGTATTCATTATATAGAGCTGCGGGCTGCCGCCCCGGTCGGATGTAAAGACGATCGCATCACCGTCAGGCGACATGGAGGGCGAGGTATCGATCGCCGGATGGTCGGTCAGGCGGCGCGATTCCCGCGTCCGCAGGTTCATGATGTAGATGTCGGAATTACCGCGCTGGGCCTGCGTCAGCAGCACGCTCTGGCCATCACGCGAGAAGCGCGGTGCAAAGGTCATGCCCGGGAAGTTGCCGAGCAATTCCTGGCGTCCTGTCTCGATATTGAAGAGATAGATGCGCGGCTTGCCGCCCTCGTAGGACATATACGTGATTTCCTGGGCCGACGGCGAGAAGCGCGGCGTCAGGACCGTATTGCGGCCGGGTGTCAGGTATTGCTGGTTGGCGCCGTCGCTATCCATGATGGCGAGGCGTTTGACGCGCTCGAGTTTCGGGCCGGTCTCGGCGATGTAGACGATGCGCGTATCGAAGTACGGATCTTCACCGGTCAGGCGCGTGTAGATGGAGTCGGCAATCTTGTGCGCAATGCGGCGCCAGTTGTCCGGCGTCGTCGTCAGGCGGCGGCCCGGCTGGCCATTGATACGCATCACTTCGCCGGCATAAACGTCCCAGAGGCGGAACGAGACGGCGATCTTGCCGTCAGGAAGCTCTTCATACTGTCCGACCACAAGGCCGTCCGTGTTGATGATCTTCCAATCGGCAAAGCGCGGCTGCACGTCCAGCGACAGGTCCTTCTGGATGAAGGAAGCCGGGTTCTGCATCTCGAACAGGCCGGTCGAGGTCAGGTCGGCGCGCACGACGTCGCTGATCTGCTTGGCCAGCTCGGCATTGGCGCCGGAAATCTGGAAGTCCGGAATGGCCAGCGGCGTGGGTGTGAAGTTGCCGTCGGTCACACGGACCTGAAGCTGCGCCGCAGAAGGAAGCGCGAAACTTGTTGCGAACAGGAACGCTGTCACCAGCGCCATCAGGATACGTTTCATTCGTTTGCCTCCTCGAATAATGGGACTTGAATAGGGGAACGGGCCGTCAATTCTCCGGCCCGATTGTCACGTCGATTTCTTTCCACTGGTCATAATCGTCTTCCGGCAGCTTGTATGGCGCGCACTTGCGCACGGCCCTCAGCGCCAGGTCGACGGGTATACCGCCCCGGCCGATTGGACGGGACTTGGGCATTACCAGCTCGGCCGAGTTCGACAATGAGCCGTCACGGTTGAGCTTCAGGCGCACCACGACATTGATCTGGTCTTCCTTCGGCAGGTCGTCGACACCATTCCAGCAATAGCCGATCTGGCGACGCACAGCGGCCTGCAGCGAAGCGGTGTTGCCGGTCCTGTCGCCCGCGCCCTTGCGGGGCTGCTGGGCATCGGCCAGCACCGGCTTCTGGATTGGCGGCGGCTCCTGGGCGGGTGGCGCCTTGCGTTCGTTCTGGGCCTTGGTTTTCAGCACGTCCTCAAAATCATTGAGGAAGTCGAGTTCATCGGTCTCGGACTTTGGCTTTGTCTTCTGGACCAGCTTCTCTTCCTTTTTCGGCTCCGGCTTCTTCTTTTCCGGCTCCTTCACAGGCTCCGGTTCAGGCTCGGGCTCGGCCTTGTCATCTTCCACAACGAGGTCATCCTCGCTCGGTTCCTCGGCGCGTGTGTCATTCGCGTCGACTTCTTCCGGGGTCAGGTCAGGCTGGTCATCCGGGACAGCGTCTTCCTCAGGCGCCTCTTCAGGCACGGGCTCGGCCTCTTCCACCGGCTCGGCCTTGGGAATGGCCGACACGTTCGTCACCAGACCAATATCCAGGAACTCGATAGGCACATCGATGGCAGTCGCGCATTCCGGCAGGCGCATCAGGATGTCGACCGGGCCGAGGCCGGGTTCGTCGCGCTTGAGCTTTTCAATCGCCTTGTCGCACTCGGTTTTCTGCGCCGGCCACGACATCACGGCCAGCGCGATCACGCTGGCGTGGAGCAGGGCCGAAAGGGTAAAACCGCGCATCATGGGTGTCGAGACGTCCCGCTATTGCTTCTGTTCAGTGACGAAGGCGAGCCGTGTATAGCCTGCCGCGCGCACTTCCGATGTCACTTCCATGATCCGGCCATAAGGCGTGGCCTCGTCAGCGCGGAGGTACATCTGCTGCTCATAGCCCTCTCCGATAATGGCAGCGAGCTTGGCGCCGAGTTCGTCGACGCTTACTTCCGTGTTCTGCACATAGATGGTGCCATCAGCCTTCACGGTGATCGCCAGCGGCGCATCATTCGGCTCGGTCTTGATCGGGCCTGACCGCGTCTTCGGCAGGGCAACCTCCTCGCCGCGCACAAGCAGGGGCGCCGTGATCATGAAGACGATCAGCAGCACCAGCATGACGTCAACGAAGGGCGTGACGTTGATTTCAGCGTTCAGCGCGCGGCGTCCGCGCCGTCCGCCTTTGCCGCCGGATCCGAGGATCATGCCCATGGCTTAGTCCCTCCCGGGGTCAGAGGCGCGGCGCGACAGGCGCACCAGCACGTCCTGCGAGAACGTATCGAGCTGATCACCGAAACTGGTGAGGTCGGACGTGAACTTGTTGTAGAAAATAACGGCCGGAATAGCGGCAACCAGACCCATGCCGGTGGCGAACAGGGCTTCCGCGATCGGGCCCGCCACCGTGCCGAGGCTCGTGTCCTGCTGGGCAGCAATGTTGAGAAAGGCGTTCATGATGCCCCATACGGTGCCGAACAGGCCGACGAAGGGCGATGCTGAACCGATGGTCGCCAGCACACCCAGCCCCTTGCCGGCCTTGCCGATTTCGCGGTCAACGGTCGCCCGCATCGAGCGCTCTGCCCGGCTGACCAGTGCAGCGGCTTCAGCCGGTGCCGGCATGCCGCGCTTGGCGTCAGACCATTCGCGCGCGGCCGAGGCGAAGACGCGCCCGGCTGCGTCGCTGCCGACCTGGCCGGGGCGCATGTCGAAATCTTCCGTACGTCCGCCCCAGAAAGCGGCCTCGAACTGCTTGGCCTTGCGGCGTGCGCCGCCTAGCGACAACAGCTTCTCGACAATCACCATCCAGGACCAGATCGAGGCGCCCAGCAGGAAAAGCAGCACAAGTTTGACCACGGGGTCCGCGTCAAACACGAGAGAAAGCAGCGAGAAGTCGGTATTGCTGGCCGCCGTGCCAATCGCTTCGGATTCCATGAGATGTCCTGCTCCTTGAAGTCTGCGTGCGGGGCGCGCACTGCATATGAGTCTGTACCGATGGCGCGGGGCCTCGGCGTCTGCCCCTGTTTCACCACCAAATCTGGCGGAAACACGGCAGGCGCGCGAGTTTCCGCAGCTGGTTAACCGCTAGGGGCGTTTGGTTAAGGTTTCGTGCTGATGACATGCTTCGCTGCACTGCAGCAACCCCTGCGCATCGAGGCTAGAGGAGCGGGGCCGCCAGACGCAGGACATTCTCCTGAAGTCGCCTGAATCGCGGACGGGCTGTCCACTCTTCAAGCGTCAGCGGCGTACAATTGGCCAGATACCGGTCGCGCAGCGCGTCCATCTCGCGGTTCAGGCCCCTGTCATAGGCGATCAGCGTCAGCTCCAGGTTGAGGTAAAAACTGCGTGTATCCATGTTCACCGTGCCGACCATGGAGACCATGTCGTCGATCAGGATGCACTTCGCGTGCAGCAGACCATCCTGATAGCGCATGATCTTGATATTCTCGCGCAGCAATTCGGAGAAGACAGACTCACTGGCATATTGCGCCATGCGCGAATCGATCCGTTCCGGCACGATGATGTCGACCTGAACGCCGCGCTTCTGCGCAGCCTTCAGCGCAAGGGTCAGCGTCTCGTCCGGGATAAAATAGGGCGTGATGATCGAGACGCGCCGCCGCGCCGCAAAGATGGCCGAGACAACCCATTCATGGATCATGGAGTCATGGATTTCAGGGCCGGACGGCAAAAGCTGTAGTGCCACATCGCCGGGCGCCGTCTCCCCGGGATGATCAATAGGCAAGTCGCGCAGGGCCTTTCGGTCAATCTCCAGCCCGACTGTGTCGAATATGTAATCGGCGTTGAACACGACGCCGAGCGAATCCACGATATGGCCCTCAAGGCGGAACATGATGTCGACCCACTGGCCGACGGCCTTGCTCTTCTTGAAGATTTGCGGATCGATCAGGTTGAAGCTGCCGACATAGCCAATCCGCTGGTCGATCGCGATCAGCTTGCGGTGATTGCGCAGGTCGGTGCGTTGCGACAGCGACTTGATGATGCCGACCGGCAGCGAGGCCTCGACATCGACGCCCGCCTGCCGCAGCCGCTGCAGCCAGCTCGACCGGAACAGCGCCTTGCTGCCGAAATGGTCAGCGAGCAGGTTGCAATCCACGCCACGCTTCGACGCCCGCACAAGCGCTTCCATGATCGCCGTCACATGGCCTTCCGGCTCGACGATATAGAATTCGAGATAACAGGTGCTCGTCGCCGCATCGATATCCGCCACGATCCTGTCCAGGATTTCCTCGGCCTTCTCGATCAGCTCGACGCGATTATTGTGCGTGACGTGAAAGCCGGAATCCGCAGCGATACTGTCGCTGAGCGCACGAAAGGCGTCAGAGACATCGAGTTTGCCTGCCGTGTCGACATCATCGTCAATGCCATAGCGCTTCTGGTAAAAATTGCGCACCCAGGCGCTCTGGTGCAGCCGTTTGCGGCCCATCCTGTGGTCGCCGAACAGAAAATAGAAAAAGATCCCTATATAAGGCAGGGCGAACAGGATGATGATCCATCCCAGCGTCGTGCTGACGGCCAGCTTGCGGTAAAGCAGGCGGAACGTCAGCGCCACAGCGATCACGATATGGAGCGCAAATACCAATGAACTTGGCAGCAAGGCCATCCCCTTCAACTTCCTCCGTCCAACGCCGCATGGAACCGCCAGTTCCAGACTGCATATGGAAGCCATGACACAGACACTCCGGATCCTGACATGGAATATCCAGGCCGCCATCGGCACGGCCCGGTATTCACACTACCTGACGCGGGCGCATCATCAGGTGTTCAATACCAATGCCAAGCAATCCACGCTGGAAAAGATCGCGGAAGTTGTAAGCCAGCATGACGTTGCCTGCCTGCAGGAAGTCGACCTGGGCGGACGGCGATCGGGCTTTACCTGCCAGGCCGAACGGATCGCGTCCCTGTCGGGCCACACCCATGTCGCCAAGCAGCGCAACCGCACCATTCCCGGTATCTCGCTGCACGGAAACGCCATCCTCAGTCGATACGAACTGTCTCATATACATGATTTCAAGCTTCCGGGCCGGGTGAAGGGCCGGGGCTGCCTCATCGCCAATGTGCAGGCGGGACGGGGGATTTCGGTCGCCAACCTGCACTTGAGCCTCGGCCGCAATGACCAGGCCCTGCAGTTGGAAGCCATCGGCCAGCACCTGCCTCACAAAGAGGCCTTCCTGGTGGTCGGCGACTTCAACTGTACGAACAGTTCCACTCAGCTGGAAAGTTTCGCCGGGTCCGTCGGCGCGCAAATTGCCGACCAGCCGCCGATGCCGACCTATCCGTCGTGGCGCCCCAACCGCGACCTTGATCACATAATCTATTCCGACGCGGTTCGCCTCGACGAACGGCGCAGCCTCCCCCTCCAGCTCTCCGATCACCTGCCGCTATCCGCTGAAATCAGCTTCTAGGCACCCCGAATCAAATGCGGGGCCCCTTCCGGAGCCCCGCACGCAGGTGTCGTTGGCTGAAGAGGCCTAATCGAGCGCGTCGATCTCGTCTTTCGCCGCATTCAGAATTTCGACGATCCGCCTCTGGCGTGCTTCGTCGGCCATTTTGTGGCGCACGGTCTTGATGATGGCGTGGCGCAGCCGGTGCATCGCGGTGCGGACGTCCGTCGGATCAACGTCCTCCTCCGCCTTGAGCAGGTCTGCCAGCCGTTCATGGATTGCCTCGACCGTTGCGGCCTCGCGCTCCAGTTCGGCCTTGCCCGTATCGGTTATGTGGAAGGTCTTTTTGCCATCCTCGGTGCGCACTTCGGCGAGGCCGAGGTCCTGGATGATTTCAAGCGCCGGATAGATGACACCGGGGCTCGGCTTGTAGGTACCACCGGTGCGTGTTTCGATTTCCTGGATCAGGTCATAGCCATGGCGCGGGGTTTCGCTGATCAGGCTCAGGATGAGCAGGCGCAGGTCGCCATGCCCAAGCGGGCGCCCTCCGCGGCGTCCCATCCCGCCCCGGCCGTGGCCGCGTCGGCCGCCCATGGCCATTTTCATATGCCAGCGTGCGTGCCGGCCGTGTCTGTGATGTCCGTGCATGTTCTCTCCTCTTTCCCGGCGCCTGTGGCTGCCAAAGATTTCGTCATTGTCCAAAAGCTCGCCTGACAGAACCGTTCTGTCTTCAAGGTCTCTGTTGCTCATCGATACTCCTTTTAGATATATCGAAATTGAAAGTGGTTTTCGATATATCTAAATGCAAGTACCAGACATGAAAAAATCAGCTGCCGCAAAGACTGCGGCACCCAAAATTTGACAATAAATCTAATAATTACAGTCCTATGACCGCCAGACAAAAGCGTCCAGATACTCGGCCACTTCGCGGATTGGCCGCCTCAAGCGACCATCCGCATGGATCATTACGGCCGTAATCTCGGCTTCCGCGATGATCTGACCATCGCGCAGACACGCCTGTTCAAAGCGGATTCGCGGCCCGTCCATGCCGAGGTAACGCGTCCTGATATGCAGGAGGTCATCCACCTTGGCCGGCCGCTTGTAAGCCACGTTCACATTGGTCAGCGTGAAGGCGGCCGGGTCCGGACGGTCGAGCAGCGACTGATGCGAGATACCCGCATCGCGCAAATGGTCCGACCGCCCCCGTTCGAAGAAGCGCAGGTAATTGGCGTGGTAGACCATGCCGGTGAAATCAGTGTCTTCGTAATAGACGCGCACACTGATCCAGTGCTGGCGGTCCGCATCGAAATTCTTGTCGTCGAGAACAGGCATTGTCATGCCATTCGCGTTAGCAGATCACCCCTGATCCGTCATCACCAGCGGATCGGTCTTGTAGCCAAGTTCCTCAGCGCGCGCCTTGATGCGCGAGAGTGTTTCAGCATCCAGCGTTTTGTCACGCGCCAGTATCCAGAGATACTTGCCACTCGGGTCACCCACGAGCACGGCGGAATAGTCCGGCTCGAGATGCAGGATCCAGTAATCGCCCCAGGCAAACGGCACCCAGGATGGTGCAAACTTGACCTTCAGCCGGGCATTGCCCGAGCCTTCAAGCACGCGCGCAACGCCATTGGCGACTTTTACTTCCCCATCGGGGCTGCCCTTGTGGCAGGTGTTCACGACGCTGATGCGGCCATCATCGCGCTGCGCATATTCCGCCGTCACGCCGGCGCAATCCTTTTCGAAACTGTTGGGATAACGCGCAATTTCATACCAGAGGCCGGCATACTGATCGAGGTCGACCTGCGGCACGGTCGGCGGCGCAGTTTCCTGCGCGCGATAGTCCGGCTGGCTGAGGCAGCCTGTGAGCGCGAGGCTGGCAAGCGATGCGGTGAGCAGATGTTTGATCATGAATTTTGTCTCCTGTGGCCTATACGCGGCCACAAGGCTTTCGGTTGCAAGCCACACTGGCCAGCAACGGCTTGACGTGCAAAGCAGGACGGATCCCGCCGGAGACACATATGCCCCATCCATCCGATCCCGGCCTCACCCCCATCCTGCGCGGCCTGCGCGGCCGCTGCCCGGCCTGCGGCAAGGGGCGACTCTTCTCGGGCTACCTGCGTCAGGAACCGGCCTGTTCCCATTGCGGTGAACCGACCGGCCTGATCCGCGCCGAGGACGGCCCGCCCTGGTTGACCGTGCTGATCCTTGGGCCCCTGCTGGCGCCGCTCTCATTCATGGTGTCGATGAAATCGCCTGCGCCGCTCTGGATCAGTCTGATCGCGCTCGGGGCCTTCGCAATTGGCGCGGTTCTGTTCCTGCTGCCACGTATCAAGGGTGGCTTCATCGGCCTGCTCTGGCGCATGCAGCAGAAGGAACAGACTTAGGCCGGTTTCGGAAAAGCTTCAGGCAGGCGCGGCAGACCGTCCTCGAAGTCGAAGAAGTCGGCCTTCTGGCTCGTCCAGATATGCACCACGGGCTTCGATGGCAGAGGGGAATCCAGGCTCCCGACACGAACGATCACCGCATCCTGATCGTGCCATTCGGCCATCATATGCGTCCCGCATTTCGGGCAGAAGTGCCGTGTCTTCCCGGGCGTGGACTCAATGCCCGCCACGACATCGGCGCCCCTCGACCAGCGAAACCCGGCGCGTGATGCGCGCGCAGTTGTGGCGAAAGCCGCCGAATGCGTCTTCTGGCATGTCTTACAATGGCAATGGCCGATGGGCCCGAGCCCTTCTACTTCATAGGCCACCGCCCCACAAAAGCAGCTTCCGTGCAGAGCTTCCATCAGATCACTTCTCTCCAAAAAGGCCCGACTGCGCGCCGCCGGGAACGGGCAGGCCAAGGCGCTCATAGGCAAGTGGCGCGGCTGTACGTCCCCGCGGCGTGCGAGCGACATAGCCTTTCTGCATGAGGTAAGGCTCAATCACGTCTTCCACCGCATCGCGAGCTTCCGACAGGGCCGCCGCCAGCGTCTCAACGCCAACGGGTCCGCCCGCATAGGTGTGCACCAGCGCATGCAGGTAGCGCCGGTCGAGCGCATCAAGGCCATCTGAGTCAATCTCAAGCCGCTTCAGCGCGCGGCCTGCCGCAGCGGAATCGATCTTCGCGCCCTCGGCCTCGGCGAAGTCGCGCACACGGCGCAGGAGGCGCAACGCAATGCGGGGCGTGCCCCGCGCCCGGCTGGCAATCTCCACCGCGCCATCTTCGGTAATCGCAGCGCCCAGCTTTCGGGCCGCCGCCATGACGATACGCGCCAGTTCTTCCGGCTCATAGAATTCAAGCCGGATCGGAATCCCGAACCTGTCGCGCAAAGGCGTTGCCAGCAGGCCCGCCCGCGTCGTCGCACCAACCAGCGTGAACGGTGACAGGTCCAGCCGCACAGAGCGCGCCGACGGCCCCTCCCCGATCACGATATCAAGGGCATAGTCTTCCATGGCCGGATAGAGGATTTCCTCCACGATGGCCGGCAGGCGGTGAATCTCGTCAATGAACAGGACATCGTTCGGCTCAAGGTTCGTCAGGATCGCGGCAAGGTCGCCCGCCTTGGCAATCACCGGGCCGGATGTTGCCCGGAAACCGACGCCCATTTCCCGCGCAAGGATTTGCGCCAGAGTCGTCTTGCCGAGGCCCGGCGGGCCGAACAGCAGCACATGGTCCAGGGCCTCGCTGCGCCCACGCGCGGCATCGACATAGACTTTCAGGTTCGACTTGGCTTTGCGCTGGCCGACATAGTCGTCGAAGGTCTGCGGGCGTAGCGCCCGGTCCAGCGCGTCGCCGCCCTGCGCATTGGGATCGGAGAGTTCGCCCTCGCGGCTCATGCAGGCTCCCCGCCCCCGAACTCGCGCACTAGCGTGTTCAGCGTCAGGTGCGATATCGGCACGTCCTCCAGACGATCGCCATTCTTGAGCCAGATCGTCATCGTCTCTTCGCCGCGCGCGGCGAGAATGTCAGTCAGGTTGACGAGGATGGACCCGGACCCCTGCACATCGCGATTGATGACGCCCATGGAATTGCGGCCGCTGCGCGATGTCTCGACCATGACATTGTTGATTTCGCGCGTACCGACGGGCCGGTCCGGATGGTCCGCGATGAAGAACAGCTCCTGCTCGGGAACATGGTAGGTCTTGCGGTTCTGGATGTATTTCATCGTGACAGTTCCTTCAGCGCCGCCTTTACCAGCGGGCCGACCTCCTTGTCATCCGTCGTGGACGCGGCTGCTGCAACCGCCCGCGCCGCATCGCCCTGCGTATAGCCAAGGTTCACCAGCGCCGAGATGGCCTCACTGCGCGCGCCTGTCGTGGCCGCTGCAGCTGGCGCTGTTGCCATGCCCGCTGCGCTCGCTGCATCGAAGCGTCCGAAACGGCCCATTGGCGGGGCCTTGCCACCAAGGTCGAGCACGATCCGCTCGGCGAGTTTCTTGCCAACGCCCTTGGCCCGCTCCAGAACCCGCGCATCGCCAAGTGCGATGGCATCCATTAATTCGGCGGGCGTCAGCGCGTCCAGAATTGCCATTGCGGCCTTGCCCGCGACACCATGCACGTCCTGCAAGCGGACAAACCATGCCCGCTCTTCGTCCGTTCCGAAGGCATAGAGCGTGATCGCCGCTTCGGAGACCTTGGTTTCGACATGCAGCACGGCATTTTCGCCTGCATGCACGTGGCTCAAGAGGCGCGTGCCCGCCTGGCAGACATAGCCGACGCCGTTGACGTCGATCAGCACATGATCGAGCCCGAGGGCGGCAATCGTTCCGGTCAGACGGCCAATAATCATGCGGCGCCCCGTTTCATCTCCAGTGGCAGATGGTGCGCGGCGCAAATGGCGCAAGCGAGCGCATCGGCAGCGTCTTCCTTCATCTCGCCCGCGCGAGGCAAGAGGCGTTTCACCATGAACATGACCTGCGTCTTGTCGGCCGTGCCCGTGCCGACCACGGCCAGCTTGATCTTGCGCGGCGCAAATTCGGCGACGCTGATTCCGGCCATCGCGAGCGCTGCCATGGCCGCGCCGCGCGCCTGGCCCAGCTTCAGCGCCGAGCGGGGGTTTGCGTTGACGATGGTTTCCTCGACGCCGGAGGCATCCGGGGCATGATGGCGCGCCAGTTCACCGACCGCCTCGAATATGCCGCCGAGCCGCTCCGACATGGGCAGGTTCGGATCAACCGAGATAATGCCATGGGCCACGTGCTGCAGGCGGGCGCCGGTCTGCTCGATCACGCCCCAGCCGGTATGGCGCAGGCCCGGATCAATCCCGAGGATACGAATCGTCGCTGTCATGGCGCCTACCCTATCAGGCAGCGAGGTTAATGACAGCTTGCATTTTCCCCATTTGTTCCTGTTCAGATGCAAAAACGGCCGCACCTCAACTAAGGCGCGGCCGCAAAAAAACGCGAGGCTGTAAAGACTATTCCTCGAAGCGTGGCACCAGCACGGTGTCGATCACGTGGATGACGCCATTCGAGGCTTCGATATCGCCCATGGTTACGGTGGACGTATTGACCATGAGATTGTCGCCCGTGCCGTCGATCAGCATGTCCTTGTTATTGAGGGACGCCATCGCTTCAGATTTACCGGCAAGCTCCGACGAGCTGATCTTGCCCGGCAGAACATGATAGCTCAGCACGGTGACAAGCTTGTCCTTGTTCTCCGGCTTCATGAGGTCTTCGAGCAGGGCTGGGTCCATGGCCGCAAAAGCCTCGTTCGTCGGCGCAAAGATCGTGTAGCTGGCAGGGCCCGACAGTGTTTCGGTCAGGTCAGCCGCGCCGATGGCCGCAACCAGCGTAGAGAAGTCCGGGCTTGAGCCGAGGACGTCGACCAGAGTCGGCAACTCCATGGGTTCTACCGGCGTTGCGGTCGTCTCGGTTGGCGTGACCTCAGCAGTTTCCACTGGCGTCGTGGCAGGCACTTCCGTCACGGTTTCGGTCTTGTCGGAACACGCCGCCAAGAAAAGCGCACTGGCAGCGATCGTCGTCAGGAGCAGGGTCTTCATCATGTATTCCTCGTGGCATGACTGGCGCGCCGGGTTGACTAAGCGCGTTATCGAATGGGTCCGCTTCACGCTTGCGAGCGGCTGAAGGGGAAACGCAAGGTTTGAGGATTTGGTTCCGCGCGGCCGCGTTCAGCTCATCCAGCGCAGCACGCGCGGCTCGATCGGGTTGGCAAACTCACGCCCCTCGGAGCGGGCTTCAACCCATTCGCGCTTGAGGCGCTGGTACCATTTGGCCTGCACATCGATATCGTCGATCCAGAGCATCGCCTTCTGGTGCGCCATGCCCTGGTTCTGCAGGTCGACCATGTCGCCGTCCTGGCGCAGGAACTTCCGGCCAGCCGGCTTGGCGATGGGCACGGCGAGGCGCAGCAGCGGCGCGCCGGTCCACCAGGTGAACTGGGTGATCCGTGTGCGCTTTGGGCCTTCGGGTGTCAGGCAGGTCAGCGTCAGCAGGCGGGCTGTTTCGTTCGAGACGATCTCCCAGCGAAAGCCCGGCAGCTGGAACACGATCTCGGTTTCGACATTGCCGCCGAACACCCAGCGATAGAGCAGCGAGTTCGACGAAGGCTGGTGGCGATCAATCGCCCAGCCGCGCAGCGCGGGCACGAACTGTTTCTCTTTCAGTTTGAGGCCGACCGACGGCGGGCGCCACCACCATTGGTTATGCACGAAAGGCACATGCGCCGGGTCCATCAGGCCGACCACGGCATCGTCCATATGCGCATTGAACACGTCGTGGATGACAAAGCCCGGCTTGTCCGGCAGCGGACCGAAATCTGGCGGCGGCACGGCAGGCAGCGCCTCGCTGCGCGGGTTGTGCGCGATATAGATATAAACCGCGCCATTGGCCTCATGCACCGGATAGCGGCGCACTTTTACCTTTGACGCATCATACGTGCTGTCCTCGGTCAGGCTCGGCATGAGCTTGCAGCCGCCATCCATGCCGAAGCGCCAGCCATGATACGGGCATTGCAGCGTCCATTCGCCATCGGTCTCCAGCTGCTTACCCGCCGAGAGCGGCACCAGCCTGTGCGGGCAGATATCGCGCAGCGCAAACGCCTCGCCAGCAGGTGTGCGGCCCACAACAACCGGCTCGCCCAGCATCATGATGCGATGCTGCTTGGCAGCCTTCAGCTCGGACGACGGCGCGGCGAGATACCAGCAATCGGTCAGATAGCCGTCATCGATGATGCCGAGGCGCGGTGCAGGAGAGGTCTGGGTGTCTGCCATGGGCCCTTATTGCGCCGGTGTGACCGTGACGCCGATACGGTATTTGCCTATCTCGTCACCGCCCTCCCAAGGCCGGTGGTTGAGCATTTTGATCGTCGCCTTGCCCGGCGCGGTGGCCTGCAAGTCAAATGCCATGAAATGATTGCCGCCGGTAAAGCCTTCCTGGTTCTGGACTTCCGGATGGGTCGGGCGGGTATTCTCGGCCACGAGCTCAAGGAAATCAGGCTGGTCCTCGATTTCCCAGACATACCCAGCGGTCGGGATGGTTTCGAGTTCGACGCGCAGGGTCTGGCCGACCCGCATCGCCACCGCGCTGCCATCCTGTTCCGCGCCAGCATAGAGCATGCCATCTGCCATTTTGGTCACCGGCTCGGCCGGGGCGCGGGCACAGGCAGCCAGCAGTCCGCCCGCAAGGGCAAGCACGAGTATCGGGCGCAGCAGCATGTTATCTCCTCCAGCATGCATTTTCCTTAGCAGGCATAGCGCACCGCGCCATTACGTCCAATTCCGTATCAGTTTCGAATGGCGCCTTCGAACGTCACCGAGGCCCCGCCTTCGCGGAAGTATTCCGCCCAGAAGGCCCGCAGGCGCGCGTCCAGTTCCGGGTCAAGCGGCGGGCGGCCGGGATTATGCGAGCGGCCAAAGCCCACGATGCGCACATCGGCGCCGCGCACGGCGGGCACATAATTGAACTTCTCGACCACTTCCAGCGCGGCCTCAGGCGCAATCTCGCGGAAATCGCTCCATGGCATCGCCTGGCTGTTCTCCAGCATGTCGGAGAAAATGTAGACGTGGGTAAACGGCTGGTCGCCGGGCGGGGCCTGCGTCCATTGCGCAATGGTCGACATGATCGCCGAATGGTCCGCCGAGGACGAGCCCTGCACGGCAGGCGCCAGTGTCTGCGCGAGGCTGCCCATGAACTGGCGCTCGTCGGCCAGCGCCTTCATGCTGCTGCACCCGCCCATCATGGAATCGAGGGCGCCTTGCCCTTCCGGGCAACCGGGCTTGCAGGCATTAATCAGGCGGCTGGACTGCGTGTAGTGTTCGCCAATTGTCGCCAGCACGATCCTGTCTCCGGCGCCAAGCTGGTCAACGACCGTGCCGATGCTCTCGGAAATCACCGCGCGGTCGGTGTCGTCATAGGGCGTCGTCTGGTCGATCAGGAATAGCGAGGACGTCTTGCCAAAGGCGCAATAGCCCGCCGCCTGCGCGCCTGGCTCGCTACCGGACGACCCCGAACAGCCCGCCAGGACAAGTGCAACTGCCAGAAGTAACCGTCTCATTCAGGCGCCGAGCCTGCGCATCTGGTTGGCAAAACGGCGCTTCTCGACGGCTTCCTCGTCGGCACGCTTGGCCTGCAACTTCGCGGCCTGCTTCTCCAGCTTGTGCTTCTTGCGATCGACGCGTTCGAAATCTGGGTGCGGGTCATGGCAGAAATAGGCAGCCGAGACGCCGACAGCCACAACGGCGAGGTTGATCAGCAAGAAGATCCAGCCATCAAGCCCAAGCCCGCCCTTCAGAGCCATGATCGCGGCGCCGCCATATTGCTGGTTTTCCAGTGCCTGCCCGAAGCCCATTTCGGGCTGCGTGATGAAGGCGAGATAGCCCTGCCGCAGGATCGAAACGCCATAAGCCAGCGCGACGATCAAAAGCACGACGGCCACGATCTGCAGGACTTCGCCCCACCAGTTCTTGCGCTTCTTGTTATAGCCGAACCGGCACATCATCATGCCAAGCCTGTGCGCCAGCGTTACCAGCAGGCCGCCGACGAGGAAGGAGACAAGCAGGGCTACAGCCGGGCTCTCCTGAAAGAACAGCTCGAAGCTGAACCGGTTGATCGGCACTTCAGCGACGGCCAGCGCGACCATGAAAGGCCAGTAGAACCAGGGCGAGGAATAGCGCGGCTGGCGCTCTTCGCTGGCCTGAATATCGTCCCAGACTTCATTTGTGTGGTGCAGCTGGTCGCGCAGCGTGACCTGACGCGGGCTCCAGCGCGTATCGACGGCTTCCATCCGGCGCGCAAACTGGCGCTCAAGGATTTGTGCCTGCTCAGTCGAAGAGGGCGGCACCGCAGGAAGCGGATCATCGTCTGGAATTTGTGTGGCTTTCAGCTCAGGCTGTCCGGGGACAACCTGCAAGGAGGACGGTGGCCGGCCAGTCGTATCAGTGCTCATTGGAGTTAAATCCCACGATTCGCCCCTGTTAACACCTTTGCCCTTCACGTGTTTGCGGGAAGCATGTGGCAGCTTCAAGGCGAAATGCCAGTGACCGCTGCGACAGGGGCGGTCCATGCCCACTTCCCGTGCGGTCCAAGCGCCGCTATATGCGCCAGCATGACCCCACGCGACCAAATACGTAATTTTTCGATCATCGCCCATATCGACCACGGCAAGTCGACGCTCGCTGACCGCCTGATCCAGGCCTGCGGCGGCCTGACCGACCGTGAAATGAGCGCCCAGGTGCTCGATACGATGGAGATCGAGAAAGAACGCGGCATCACGATCAAGGCGCAGACCGTACGCCTCAGCTATACCGCGAATGACGGCGAAACCTATACGCTGAACCTGATGGACACGCCCGGCCACGTCGACTTTGCCTATGAAGTCAGCCGCTGCCTCGCCGCTTGCGAAGGCTCGCTGCTGATCGTTGACGCCTCACAGGGAGTCGAGGCCCAGACACTGGCCAACGTCTACCAGGCCATCGACCAGAACCACGAGATCGTGCCTGTCCTCAACAAGGTCGACCTGCCCGCCGCTGACGTCCAGCGCGTCAAGGACCAGATCGAGGATATCATCGGCCTTGACGCCACCGACGCGGTCGAAACCTCGGCCAAGACCGGACTCGGCATTCCCGATGTGCTCGAAGCCATCGTCAAGCGCCTGCCGCCGCCCCGCGATGGCGAGGTTGCAAAGCCCCTCAAGGCCGCGCTGGTTGACGCCTATTACGATCCCTATCTCGGTGTCGTGGTTGTCGTCCGCATTCATGACGGCGTGCTGAAGCCGAAACAGACAATCCGCATGATGCGCACCGGCGGCGTCTATGAGATCGACAAGGTCGGCACTTTCAACCCCAAGCTCACCGAAACCGACGCGCTCGGCCCGGGCGAGGTCGGCTATTTTGTCGCCTCGATCAAGGAAGTCGGCGAGACGGCGGTGGGCGACACGATCACCGAAGACAAGCGCCCCTGCGAGAAGGCCCTGCCGGGCTATAAGGAAGTCCAGCCCGTCGTCTTCTGCGGCCTCTTCCCGATGGACGCAGGCGACTTTGACGACCTGCGCGCGGCCATGGGCAAGCTGCGCCTCAATGACGCCAGCTTCACATGGGAAATGGAAACCAGTGCCGCGCTCGGCATGGGCTTCCGCTGTGGCTTCCTGGGCCTCCTGCACCTCGAAATCATCCAGGAACGCCTAAGCCGCGAGTTCGACCTCGACCTGATCGCAACGGCGCCAAGCGTGGTCTACGAGATCACGATGACCGACGGTTCCGAACTCGAGCTGCACAATCCGGCCGACATGCCGGACGTGGTGAAGGTCGCCGAGATCCGCGAACCGTGGATCGATGCGACGATCTACACGCCCGACGAATATCTCGGCGCGATCCTGAAACTTTGTCAGGACCGCCGCGGCGTGCAGACAGAGCTCTCCTATGTCGGGGGCCGGGCCATGGTGAAATACGAACTGCCGCTCAACGAGGTCGTGTTCGACTTCTATGACCGCCTGAAATCGATCAGCCGCGGCTATGCCAGCTTCGACTATGAGATCGTCGGACACCGCGCCGAGAACCTCGTGAAGCTGCAGATCCTGGTCAATGAAGAGCCTGTCGACGCGCTCGCCATGCTGGTCCACCGCGACCGGGCCGAAAGCCGAGGTCGCCAGATGTGTGAACGACTGAAAGACCTGATCCCGCGCCAGATGTTCAAGATCCCGATCCAGGCCGCCATCGGTGGCCGGGTCGTGGCCCGCGAAACCATCTCGGCCATGCGCAAGGACGTGACCGCCAAATGCTATGGCGGCGACGCGACCCGCAAGAAAAAGCTTCTGGAAAAACAGAAGAAGGGCAAGCAACGCATGCGCCAGTTCGGCAAGGTCGAGATTCCGCAGGAAGCCTTCGTGGCGGCCCTGCGGATGGATAACGACTAGGTCGCCTCCCCACCTCCGCATCCCTGGCGAAAGCCGGGGTCTCATGGCGCGCGCGTTCAACTGCACCAGTTTGGCTTGGCTTGGCCGCCAGCATAGTTCCATCGTTTCAGGTGTCCCCGCGCCCGTAGTGCGGCCCCCACATCGTCGCCATCAGCAGAGAGCTCGACAAGCTCCCTGCCATACTTGTCAAAACCGTGGGATCGCCGCACCACGACGCGGCGTCCCGTCGTGAAGCTACGAACGGCATGGCGCGCGTCATTCGCACGTCTCAGCTCCACGTCGCAACGAGCTCGGGATTTACTACCCTCTGGCGCATCGACACCATAGAGGCGAAACGCCCGCCCATTGATTGAGCCGCTGTCGCCATCCACCCAAGATACGATAACTCGCGGCTGTTTGGCGTCCGGCACGATTTCGTGCGTGAAGCGCTCAGCAATCGGATTTTCGATCTGCAAAGCAGCGAACGGGATGACCAGGACAGCGACACAGAGGAAGGCGGAGAGATTCCTCAGGCTCATGAGGCGCCGCCGGTGTCGCCATCGAATGCGATGTCGCTTGGACGCGATGGCCGGTTTGCAACGGCGAACGCTCCGATCGAACCTTGTGACGTTGTCCTTGCGGCCCATCCGCATCCAGCCTCCCTAAATTCGAAAGGGAGAGTCGCAAAAGAGGCTTCAGGACCCGTTTCTCCAAAGAGTTGAATTTGATCTTTCCGCCCTATTGTTGACCGCGCTGATGGCCAGCCTTCTCCCCGAGGTCAGTCAGCGCTATATGCGCCGCATGACACGTGCGCTCACCATTCTCGGTATTGAATCCTCCTGCGACGAGACGGCGGCGGCTGTGCTGCGACTTGAGGGCGGGCGTGTGACGCTGCTGGCGGATGTGATCCATACGCAGCTGGAGGAGCATGCGCCATATCAGGGCGTCGTGCCGGAGATTGCGGCGCGGGCGCATGCGGAGATTGCGGACAAGACTGTGGCTGCTGCCATTCGCGACGCTGGCATCGGCTACGCAGACCTCGACGGTGTCGCCGCCACGTCTGGCCCCGGCCTGATCGGCGGCGTGCTGGTGGGCATGATGACCGGCAAGGCGATTGCGCAGGCAGCCGGCAAGCCCTTCATCGCGGTGAACCATCTGGAAGGCCACGCGCTGAGCCCCCGGCTTGGCGGCGATTGCGCGTTTCCTTACCTGCTGCTGCTGGTTTCCGGTGGGCATTGCCAGTTTCTGGAAGTACGCGGGCTCGGCCAGTACAAGCGCCTCGGCTCGACCATTGACGATGCCGTTGGTGAGGCGTTCGACAAGACGGCGAAACTGCTCGGCCTCGGCTTTCCGGGCGGGCCTGCGGTGGAGCGGCTCGCGAAGAGCGGCGATCCGAACGCCTTTGATTTCCCCCGCCCGCTGATGAACCGGCCCGGCCTCGACATGAGTTTTGCCGGGCTGAAAACAGCCGTCGCCCGCGCCGCCGCCGAAGCACCGCTGACGGAGAAACGCCTCGCAGACCTCTGCGCCAGCTTCCAGGCAGCCGTTTGCGACGTGCTGGCCGGCAAGGCGCGCCGGGCACTTGAGGGGTTTGATCCGGGTGAAGGGGAAAGTCTTCGCTTTGTCGTGGCGGGGGGCGTCGCCTCGAACCAGGCTATTCGCACGGCGCTTGAAGCGGAAGCGGCGGCGTTTGGCGGGGGGCTTTTTGCACCACCCCTGCGGCATTGTACGGATAATGCCGCAATGATCGCCCTTGTCGGAGCCGAGCGGATGGCCGCCGGCGAGACCTTGGGTGTCGGAGACCTTGGCGCGGGGGCGAGACCCCGGTGGCCGCTGGATGAAGCGTCTGCGACGCTGGATCCGGCTTATGCCACGGGGCTCAAGGGCGCCAAGGCCTGATCAGGCACCACTACACTGCAAATTCGGCAAGGGCGAACGTGGCAGCCAGGATGGCAGCGGCGAACGGAACAGCTGCAAGCAGCGCGTAGAGGGATTGGCGGGCTTCTGTTTTCGAGAGGGTCATTGGATCGCTCATTGAGGGTCTTTTGGAAGGCACCATAGTCTTCCATGACTCTGATATAGCAGGTCCTGAAAAATAATCAATGAACAAATTCGATTTTATTCAGCGTTTAGGATTTGTTATCTATCCGGCGTGCTGGCGCCACACGAAAGCGCGGCCAAAAGAAGGTCCAGAACGCCGACCAGTTCACGTTCCAGTTTCGGCAGGGACAGGGCGGAAAAGAGCTGAGGGAAACGGAATTTCATCAGCGCGGCCTGCATGTATTCGGCTGTTTCCTCCGGCCGGTCGAGCGGCCGGAATTCGCCCGTATGGGCACCGTCATTCAGGATCTGCACCAGATAGACGCGCTCCTGGGCCAGTTGCTCATTGAAATAAAGCGGGCGTTCCTGCTTCAGGACACTGGCGACTTCCAGAATTTTTGCATCTTCTTCAATCGCCTTGAACGTTCGCTCGAGGCTCATCTCGAAGAATTCCCTTACCCGCGCCGAGGCAGAGGTTTTCTTGCGGGCGATGGCTGCGTAGTCCTCGAAAACCTTGGCGTTGAACTTGCGCGCCATGGCTTCGGCAATATCGATCTTTGAGGCAAAGAAGCGATAGATATTGCCGGCAGACATGCTGCAGTCGCGGGCAATTTCCGACATGGTCGTCTTGCCATAGCCATAGTGATGGATGCGCTCCATGGCGGCTTCGAGGATTTGCTGGCGGGTATCTGTCGTGTCATTCATGCGAAAACCATACTATCAATTCCTGAAGGATCAATGATTCATTCAGCGCATATTCGTTCAAACGCAGTGAGAGTAGGCAGCTCGCGCCCAGTATGCCATAGGCGTTGCGACACTCAAACCAGCCTCCGGAGAGCCCATCATGCCGCTGTTTTGCCTTCACTGCCTCGACAAGAAAGACGGCGGCGCCGCCCTGCGCGCCCAGACACGTACGGCCCACCTGGAATGGGTTGTCAGCAATGGCGCGGCGGTGCGCATGGCCGGGCCCCTGCTGGCTGATGACGGCGAAAGCATGATTGGCTCGATCTTCCTGCTTCAGGCTGACAGCCTCGACGCAGCGAAAGCCTTTTCCGCGGCAGACCCCTATTCCAAGGCCGGCGTGTTTGGCGAGGTCCGCATCAATGAGGTCCGCTGGGCCATCGGCGAAGGCAAGCCTGCATGAGACAGCTGATCCTCGGCAATCTCAATTATTCCAGCTGGTCGATCCGGCCGCTGCTCGTCGCCCGCCATGTCGGCCTGCCAGTAAAAGAAATCATCGTGCCGCTCGACTTCCCGGACACGACGGCGAAGCTCAAAGAGATCAGCCCGACGGCCAAGGTCCCGCTTCTGCTCTGGGAGGGACAGGCGATCTGGGAAAGCCTCGCCATCACCGAATGGATCGCGGAATGGGCCGGGCCCGGAAAGGTCTGGCCGGAAGACGCCACCGCTCGCGCCGTGGCCCGCGCTGCAGCGTCTGAAATGCATGCCGGCTTCCCGGCCCTGCGCAACGATTGCCCGATGGATATTCGCAGCCGCGCAGCGACGCCCGAAATGACGCCGGCACTGGCCAAGGATATTGCCCGCGTCGATGCGCTCTGGTGCGAGCTGCGCATGCGGTTTGGCGAGGATGGCCCCTTCCTGTTCGGCCAGTGGAGCGCAGCCGATGCCTTCTACGCACCCGTCGTCACGCGCTTTCGCACCTATGGCCTGCCGCTCAGCCCTGCCGCTCAGGCCTATGCCGACGCCGTGCTCGCCGACGCGAAGTTCCTGACGCTGGAAGATCAGGCCAAGGCCGAGCCCTGGTGGATCAAGTATGGCCCCGATGGCCGTTCAAGCGGGTCGCTCAAGCCGGAGGTGTGAGCAGGTCGTAGCCGAGATCGTGCCGGAACAGGGTGCGCACCTGTTTGCGGTAAAGGTCCATGGCCGGGCCGGTGAACAGTTCTTCCAGTGAGGTCTTGCGGTTCTGCAACACATTCGGCTCGGCTTCCGGGTCGGTATGCTTGGCCATTTCTTCCTTGGTGCCAGCCGCCAGCGCCGCATCGATCGCGTCTGGCGCCAGCTCCAGAGACCAGTGCTCGGCCACCGCTTCGAGCACGGCGCGGGCATCCTTGAGCGTGTCCTCATAGTGCACATTGAGGATGAGGCCGGGCGCGTCATGACGCACATCGCCCCAGCGGTTCCAGAAACGAGCCAGCCAGTAGATGTCGCAACGATACTGTTTTCCGGCCGGGTCGCCTTCCAGATAGGTCATCCAGTCGACCTGAATGTCATATTGCCATTTGGCATGGTGGCTGGCGAGAATGGCCATCGGGTGCCGCACGGCCAGCACATAAGGCGGCAGGCTGGCGAGGCGTCGCGCCCAGCCCCAGTCGGCCAGCCTGTGCGGAATCGTATGGCTGAACGCAAGCCGCGGGATCTGCGGGAAGGTCGGCCTGTCCTTCGGCCAGCCGATATAGGGCCGCACCGCGTTCTCGGAGAAATATTTCGGGCGTTCGATGCCGTGCGTATCCGCAATCGCAATGGCCAGCATATATTTCAGCCAGTGCGTGCCGGAATTCTTGGACGTCACCAGCATGCCGTCAAAGGCGCCGTGACGGAGAACGGAATAATTGTGCCAATTGTCATTGCGGACACGGGCGCGATAGGCGGCAGGCAGGTTCTGGCTCATCTTTTTGCCCCTACAACCGTGTCAGGCATCGCGCAACTGACAGGCTGGTCATGTCCTGAGGCCAGCCTTGTCCCGGAACACCTGAAGCAGCGAAAGCTGGTCGCGGGTGGGCGCACCCTCGGCTTCGGAGACGGCCACCAGCATTGAGTCCAGATCAACCACTTCCTTGGGACCGAGATACTTGTCGGCCATGATCATGTGGCTCAACCGGCGCATCGTCTCCTGCGGCAGCGGCGCCTTGTTGGTCACCCAGGCCGCGTGCGCGACCAGTTCATGGGCATCGTCCAGCTCGAAACTGAAATGGCGGATGATCTCCTCCGAGATCACATCGCTCTGGCGACCGGTCAGCGGTCCGCCCCGCGCTCGCGCCACTTCCATCATCATGATCGCAGCCGCTTCGCGCGGGTCGTCAATCAGGTCCAGGCCATTCCGGCCGGCGCGATACTTGAAGGTAAGGCGCCGGGGCAGATTGGCCGCCGTGCGGGCCATATCGGCCGCCTCACGTGCGCCTTCACGCGCCATGCGCAGGCGCCATGACCAAACCGCGACGCCTACAAGAAAGGCGAGAATGCCAAGAAGTATCTGCATCAAAAAAGTGTAGCGCGCCCCAGAGGGACGCGCCACATCATTCAGCCTGCTTCAGAGACTATTGGCCGTCGTCTGTCGTGTCCGCAGACGCATGGGCCTGCGCGAGAACATAGGCGCGAATGGCCTCGGACTCTTCCGCCGTCACGAATTCGGCGAAGGAGACCATGCCATTGGCCGCAAGGTTGCCATCGATGACGACGCCCTTCCATGCTTCAGGATTGCCCGTGATCGCCGACCAGCGGAGGTCTGGCAGCACGCCGGAACTGGCCGCTAGGGCACCATGGCACACCATGCAATTGCGCGAGAAGGCAACGGCGCCATCGGCAATCATCGTTTCATCGCCGAAGGATTCGGCTTTGGGCGTGCGGTCGATCGGCAGAAGCTCCGAGTCGGCGATTGTGCCGGTGCCACCAATCTTGAACGTGACCACCTTGCCCACTGACGATGGCACAGCCTCATCATAGGCATAGCCGGCCGTCAGGGCGAAGGCACTGCCCCAGCCGGTTGTGATGGTCACATATTGCTCGCCGTCAATCTCATAGGTGCCAGGACCGGATGCGGCGCCGGACTTGACGTTCTGGCTCCACAATTTCTCGCCGGTGGTGGCATTATAGGCCACGAATTCGCCGTTCAGCTTGCCCTGGAAAACCAGGTTACCTGCCGTGGCCAGAACGCCGCCATTCCAGGCATTGTCATGGTCGACCGTCCAGCGCGGCTCGTTCTTGATCGGGTCCCACGCAATGAGGTGGCCCTTGAGCGTCGAGCGCAGGAATTTCACGACATCCGGCGGCGCAATGGGCGGGATGCCGGACGAGAAGTCAGCGCCGGTATTCCAGCCAGTCGCCTTGGACGCAAAGCGCGGGTCCTCGACATAGGCCTGCGGGATTTCCTGAGCCGGGATATAGGCCAGTTTCGTGTCCGGGCTGTAGGCCATCGGCTGCCAGTTATGTGCGCCAAGCGGGCCGGGCAGCTGCTGGTGAGGCGTCTTGCCATAGCGGGCCGCTGCCACTTCGATCGGACGGCCGTTCTCGTCGAGACCGGTCGCCCAGTTCATCGCGCCGTAGGCCTTGCCGGACAGGAACTCGCCCGTTGCCGCATCAAGCACATAGAAGAAGCCGTTCTTGGGGGCCTGCATGGCGACGCGGCGCGGGGCCCCGTTTTCGCCCAATGGCAGGTCAGCGAGGATGATCGACTGCGTCGCCGTATAGTCCCAGTTGTCGCCGGGCGTGGTCTGGAAGTGCCACTTGTATTCGCCCGTATTGGCATCAACCGCCACGATGGACGAGAGGAACAGGTTGTCGCCACCCGACGGGTCGCGGAAGGTGCGGTTCCACGGCGAGCCGTTGCCGACGCCGAAAATCACCTGGTCGTTCACGGTATCATAGACGATCGAATCCCAGACCGTGCCGCCACCGCCATCTGTGACCCACGCGCCATCATCACCCCATGTGACATTGCCCACGGTCTCGAAGGCCTTGTCGGAGGCTTCGCGGTCAGGCTGTTTCTGCGGGTTCGGAGCCGTGTAGAAGCGCCAGAGCTTCTTGCCGGTCTCTGCGTCATAGGCGGTGAGATAGCCGCGCACGCCCAGTTCGGCGCCGCCATTGCCGATCAGCACCTTGCCATTCACCACACGCGGCGCGCCGGTAATCGTGTAGGGCTTGGCCTGGTCCACGGTGACCGTGCTCCAGACCTTTGCGCCCGTCTTGGCGTCGAGCGCATCCAGCCGGCCGTCAATGACGCCGACATAGACCTTGCCCTTATAGACCGCGACACCGCGGTTCACGACATCGCAGCAAGCCTTGACGCCCACGGCGCGGTCAACATCGGGGTCATAGGTCCACAGCGACTCGCCTGTCTTGGCATCGAGCGCATAGACCACTGACCAGGCCGAGGTCACGTACATCACGCCGTCAACCACGATAGGCGTCGCCTCAACACCGCGATTGGTATCGAGATCATGCGTCCATGCCACCCCAAGCTGGCCGACATTGCCTGTCGTCACGCCCGTAAGTGTCGAGTAGCGCTGCTCGTCATAGGTACCGCCGTATGTCAGCCATTCGGCGCCGCCGCTGGCCGTTTCAATGCGATTCGTGTCGACATCCGCGAAGGGCGCTTCAACTTCCGGGGCTTTCGCCTCTTCCTTCGGTGCGCAGCCTGCGAGCAGGGCCAGCGCGCTGCCTGCCATGATAAATGAACGCCAATGTCTCATGGCCGTGTCTCTCCCCTGGTTGGATTGTGTCGCGGTCTTGCGCCGCGATTTTTTGATCAGAGGGGTATGCTAATACGACATTGGCATTTGTCGAGGCGTTTCGCTGGGTCAGCTGCCTGCGAGCGTTCCGGCCCGATCCGTCACGCCGCTCTGCGATGTGAGATCCGCCTGAGCGGCATCAATTGCCGCAGCAATGGCGTCCCGCCACGCCGCAAGATCAGCTGCCTGCGCCGCACTATCCGGGAAGTTCACCGAGCGCGAGGCATTGACCACACCGCCTTCCAGATGATTTCCGCGCCGGACAAAACCTGCCAGCGCATCCGCCGCGCCGCCGCCCTGCGCGCCATAACCGGGGACAAGCATAAGGCAGGAAGGCGCCAGTGCCCGCAATAGGCGCGCTTCATCCGGACCCGTCGCACCGGCCACGAGCATCAGGCTGGACCAGCCGGACGCGCCTGTCAGGCGCTTGATCGCAGGCTGAAGCGCCTCGACAACGCGGGCATAAAGCGGCGCGCCGCCCATGTCCTGCGTCTGGAAATCGGCCGAACCGGGATTGGACGTGCGGGCCAGCACGACGACGCCCTTGCCGTTCGCTTCCGCCGCCACGAGAAAAGGCTCCAGCGTGTCCATGCCCATATAGGGATTCACCGTGACGGCATCCGAGGCAAACGGTGCATGCTTGCCGAGATAGGCCTGCGCATAGCCCTCCGCCGTCGAACCGATATCGCCGCGCTTTGCATCGGCAATCACGATCAGTCCTGCCGCCGTGGCCGCGTCACAGACGCGCTGCAAGGCGCGCATGCCGTCCGGGCCGAGCCGTTCGAACAGGCCGACCTGTGGTTTGATCACGCCAGCCCGTCCGGCGACCTGTTCAACAATCTCTTCGCCCCAGCTGGCAAGGCCTTCGGGCGTATCACCGCCGAACAGGGCGGGCACGCGGCCGGGATGCGGATCAATCCCGACGCAAAGGGGCCCGAGGGCCCGGGTTGCGGCGACGAGGCGGCTGGCAAAATCAGTCATGGCCGCACCTGGCATGCAACTTTGACCACCTGCAAGCGGCGGCGGGCATTATCCGACTGGGGGCCATATGTATTGGCCGTAAAGGGCTCGTGCGTGCCTTCGGTAATAGGCACGTTGAGACTGGTCAGGAAGGCTTCGACCGAAGACGGCGCCGCCGTGTAGATGCGACCCCGGCGTGGGCTTTCAGCGACAATCACGCCGCGTACGCCGCCATCCTTGTCGAAGACCGGACCACCGGAAATGCCGCCGAGCGTGCCGGTCAGGCCCTGTGTCCGGCCAATCTCGGCCCAGGCGAGGATCGGCTCCTGCCCGTCGCGGCGCCCCCGCGTGATCAGCTTGGAGCGTGAGAGCAGACGCGTCGCCACTTCGCCCGGCCGGCCCTGCGGATAGCCGACATGGTAGCCCTCAGAGCCGACGCGCAGGGGCGAACCAAGATCCAGCTTCACGGCCGCCGGGCTGCGGCCCGTGGAGATCAGCGCAAGGTCATGGTCCGGGTCAACGGTCACACGCGCGGCGGGCACATACTGGTCCGGCGCAATCAGAAGCCCGACACTGTTGCAGCCATCGACGACGTGCCGGGCTGTGACCCAGTCGCCCTTCGTATTGATGGCAAAGGCCGTTCCGATGCCGTCCTTCGGTTCGTCGACCTGGACGAGAATCTGTTCATCGAGAATGGAAGGCGGCGGCAGCGTTGGCCCATCCGATTCCAGTGTGGTGGGCGGTGGCTCGGGGGCATCGGCGCTGCGTTCGTTCGCAAAAAGGGTTCCGACCACGACGGTGAAGACCAACAGGTACAGGACCCAGTCAAACGATCTCATCTTTCGTGGCGCCTCCTGCGCGCTAGAACCTTTGCAAAGCCGGATCCCACAATCCAGCAGCAAGAATAAGGGCGGACGACAGCTTGGCGGCGATCAGCACAATGGCCGCGCCAGCCTGGTCATCCTCGATACGTCTTGGCAGGTCCCGCAGGACGATATCCACCAATCGGTACACGATCAATTGAAGCAGGAGGGCGATAACGCCCCAGATCAGGAGATCCATCAGCGAGACGCTCGAAGCGAGCGTGGAGGCAATCGGTATGGCAAGGCCGGTGATCGCTCCTGCCAGCGCGAGGCCAGCTGACGCGTTGCCACCTTTTACCAGTGCGAGTTCTTTCCACGGCGTCAGGAGTACATAAATAGTACTGGCGACAAGTAACATCAGCCCTGCCGATGTCGTCCAGATCAGAAAGCGAGGAAAAGCCTCTACGAAAGCACCGATTTCACCATCCATCGAAACTGTCTATCCTCTACGCTACAACCCGTGGCCCTCCCGAGGCCGCACCTATCCCTAAACACAGCGCGCCTGCGCCTCAAGGAGACTTCATCATGCTGAGCGGAAAAACTGCACTCGTCACCGGATCCACGAGCGGTATCGGGAAGGCGATCGCGACGCGGTTCGCGCGCGAGGGTTGCAATGTCGTGCTCAACGGGTTTGGCGATGAAGCAGAGATCGAGGCCGAACGCGCCGGTATGGCCAAGGAATTCGGCGTGAAAGTGGGCTATGCGAACGCAGACCTGACCAATCCGGACGCAATTGAGGGCATGATGGGCTATGTCGCCCGCGACTTTGGCGGCGCCGACATCCTCGTGAACAATGCCGGCGTGCAATATGTCGCGCCCATCGAGGAATTTCCGACCGCGAAATGGGACCTGATCATCGCCCTCAACCTGACGGCGGCGTTCCATACGACGCGCATGGCCCTTGGAGGAATGAAGGAAAAAGGCTGGGGCCGTATCCTCAACACGGGCAGCGCGCATGCCAAGGTCGCATCCCCGTTCAAGTCGGCCTATGTCACAGCCAAGCATGGCCTTGCCGGCCTCACCAAGGTGACAGCGCTCGAAGGCGCCCAGCATGGCGTGCGCTGCAACCTGATCTGTCCTGGCTATGTGCATACACCGCTCGTTGACGGACAGATTGCCGACACGGCCAAGGCGCGCGGCATGAGCAAGGAAGACGTGATCAAGAACGTGATCCTCGACGCCCAGCCAACCAAGGAATTCGTGACCGCTGAACAGATTGCCGGCTTTGCCGCCTTCCTCTGCTCTCCGGACGCCGACCAGATCAACGGCGCCGAACTCTCAATCGATGGGGGCTGGACCGCCGCCTAGGCTCTGGCGCCGCCTATTCGTCCATGACATCGGCGAGGCAGGCGGCGATGGTTTCGCTCGTGTCCTCATGGGTGAAGAAGGTCTTCAGGTTCCAGTCCTTGTCCATCAGGTAGAGCAGGCTCGTATGGTCCATCGTGTAGCCAGCCGTGCTGCTTGGATCATCGACCCGTGAATAGTCGGCGATAAATGACCCTGCCGCCGCGCGGACCTGTTCCGGCGTGCCGGTAAGCCCCATCAGATTGTCTGGAAACGCTGGCGTTGCGACATATTCCGACAGGGTTTCCGGCGTATCGCGCTCGGGATCGATCGAGATCAGCAGGGTTTGCGGCGGCGCCATGCCGTCGGGCAGCATCTTGTAGGCGCGCGCCACGGTCACCAACGTCATCGGGCACACGTCCGGGCAATAGGTGAAGCCAAAATAGATCAGCGTCGGTTGGCCCTTGAACGTATCCTGCGTCACCGCCTCGCCCTTGTCATTAACCAGCGAGATCGGCCCGCCAATCTCCGGATAGGCGCGGCTGAGACAGCCGGACATGTTGCCGCCCGACTTTGCGGCCACCGGCGCATCAGCCGGGGTGGAGGGCGAACAGGCGGTGGCGGCAATGGCGCCCAGCGCGGCGATAAGGGTGCGATAGGGTAAGGTCATGGGCGCGATATGCCGCCAACGCACCGCTTGGCGCAAGGGTCACGCTGACGCATAAGCATCCCATGGACGATATCACGCGCGACTCCCGTTACGGCCTCGATGATGCCGTGTTCACGCTGGCCCCGGAAGGCCTCGGTTCTGCCCAGTCGGCGCTGGGGCGCACGCGGCTGCGTACCTTCATCACCCTGCGCTGGCTGGCCGTGGCCGGGCAGACCGCTGCCGTGCTGTTCGTGGCCTTCGTGCTGGATTTCGAGCTGCCGCTGGCACTGTGCCTCGCGATCATTGCTGCCTCGGCCTGGCTCAACGTGTTCCTCGCCTTTGCCTTCCAGAGCCAGCGCCTGACGCGTGGCTGGGAGGCGAGCCTGCAACTCGCCTTCGATACATTGCAGCTGGCCGCCCTGATCACGGCGACGGGGGGCCTGTCGAACCCGTTCCTGCTGCTGCTTCTGGCGCCGGTCACCGTGGCCGCCCTGTCCGTGTCGCAGTTGCGGGCGACGTTGGTGGCCGTTCTGGCGCTGTTGCTGGCGGCATCAATGCCGTTCGTGGCCCTGCCCCTGCCCTGGCTGAATGGCGAAGTGATCAGCCTGCCGCCGCTGTTCCAGTGGGGCCAGTTCACGGCGCTGGCCGTCGGTCTCGTGTTCTTCTCCCTGTCGGCCGTGCGCGTCAGTCAGGACGAAGCGCGCCTTGTGCGCGCGCTGGATGCGGCAAGTGTCGTGATGGCCCGTGAGCAAAAGCTCTCCGCACTGGGCGCCATGTCGGCCATGACCACGCACGAGCTTGGCACGCCGCTCGCCACGATCCACCTCGTCTCCAGGGAATTGCTGGCAGAACTCGATCCCGATGACCCGAACATGGAAGATGTGCGGCTTATCGCGGAACAGGCCGACCGTTGCAGGTCCATCCTGGCCACGATACGCGAGGCGCGCGAGGCCACCGACATCGTGCACGCTCTGATGCCGCTGGATGCGCTGGTGGAAGAGTCCGCCGCCCCGTTCAAGGGACTGGGCGTGGACCTTGTCGTGCGGGCCGGGCCGGGCGATCGCGGCGAGCCCAAAGCCCCCATTCTGAATCGCAGCCCCGAAATCCTGCATGCCCTTGGCGCGTTTATCGAGAATGCCGTCAGCTTTGCCGATACGCGTGTCACGGCGGTCGCCTCATGGACCGACGACCAGATCCTGATCACGATCACCGATGACGGACCCGGTTTTGCCGCTGAAGTGATGCCGAAACTGGGCGAACCCTATGTCTCCCAGCGCAGTGAGGCACAGCTCGGCGGTGGCGACATGGGCCTCGGCTTTTTCATTGCCAAGACCCTGATCGAGCGCACCGGAGGGCGGATCGCGACGCGCAATCGCACGCCGCCCAAACGCGGCGCCGTTGTACAGGCCCTGTGGCCGCGAGCCGCACTCGAAGCTTCTAAATTGGCTTAAGGCGTGCAAAGGCCCTATATTAAATCTGAATCGCAAGAAGGAACGCGGCAATGGACCGCCCGGTTACAGTTAACGTGCATGAGAGCCTCAAGGGCGTGGAAGATCGTTCCTGCCTTGTGATGGATGATGATGGCCCGTTCGTACAACGCATGGCGCGAGCGCTGGCCCAGCGGGGCTTTGTGGTTTCCGCCGTATCAACCGTCAGTGAGGGCAAGGATATTGCCCGCATGAACCCGCCCGCCTTTGCCGTGCTGGACCTGCGCCTGGAAGACGGCAGCGGGCTTGATGTGGTGGAAGTACTGCAAAAATTCCGGCCTGAAGCGCGTGCCGTGATCCTGACCGGCTATGGGGCCATCGCAACGGCTGTTGCCGCCGTAAAGGCCGGGGCCGTCGACTACCTGTCCAAACCGGCGGATGTTGACGATATCATCCGTGCGCTCACTGCGACCAAGGATGAAAAACCCGCGCCGCCAGAAAATCCGATGTCGGCTGACCGGGTGCGCTGGGAGCATATCCAGCGCGTGTACGAGCTGTGCAATCACAATGTTTCCGAGACGGCCCGCCGCCTCAACATGCACCGCCGCACATTGCAGCGCATCCTGGCGAAACGGGCCCCGCGCTGAGGCTTATGCCCAACGCTTGCGGCGCCTAGAGCGCTGACGCGCGCGTCTTGAAAATCGTAATAATTGCACCTGTTGCAAAGGATTCTCATATGGCCTAATCGCCCCGGATGAAATTATCCTGCGCCCTCCCCGCCTCGCTTCTGATTGCCTCCCTTTCATCGCCCGCACTGGCCCAGGAACAGGACGCCCAAAAGCGCCTCGACCCGGTCGTGACGACCGCCGTGCCGGGCGCCGCCACCCTCAGCGACATTCCGATGTCCGTCAGCGTGATCGGCGCAGATGACCTGAAACTGGCGAATGCCTATCTCGGCGCAGAGGACATCACGGACCTGCTGACGGGCGTGGACGCCGCCGTGGCCAATGGCACGCAGGTGGCCTTCCAGATCCGCGGCATCGGCGCAGTGGACCATCAGGCCCTGACGCCAGGCGCTGCAGCGGTCTATGCCGATGGCGTATATCTCGCCACCAATGTGCAGACCGGCCTGATGCTGTACGACCTTGAGCGGATCGAAGTGCTCAAAGGCCCGCAGGGCACGCTCTATGGCCGCAATGCCTCTGGCGGCGCGATCAACTTCATCACGGTCAAGCCGGGGGACAGCCAGTCGCGCTATCTCAGCGCAGGGTACGGCAATTTCAACCGCATGGACCTTGGCGGCGCCTATGGGGAAAGCCTCGGCGGCGGGTTCAGCTATCGCCTCGCCGGGCGCTACCTGTCGCGTGATGCGGCGCTGGACAATACGGCCGGACCGGAAGACGCCGGCGGCGTGCGCGACGAGTTTGGCCTGCGCCTTGGCCTCAACTGGGATGACATGCTTGGCGGCAGCCTTCTGGTGCGCACGCATTATGAGGAAGACAATGGCGTCAATGCCTCGCCGCGCAATGACAGCCTCGACCTTGGCGACCACGAGATCGCTGTGGAAGGCACCGGCACGCAGGACACGGACAATGCTTTCTACGGCGTGTCGGTGGATTATGCGCGCGACCTTGGCCGCTGGGAGCTGTCGTCCCTGACGGCGTTCGAGGGCTATGCGCAGCAATACGGGTTCGACTTTGACGGCGCGCCCGCGCTTTTCGGCAATGCGGCGCTCAGTGCCAACCTTTCCTATGACCGGTCGTTCCGCCAGTATTCGCAGGAATTCCGCCTGCAGACGGACTGGACCGGCGGGCACACGCTGTTCGGCCTCAGCGCATCGCGTGATGATTTCAGCCAGACCTATACGATCTGGTGCGGTGAACTCGACAAGGCCACCCTTATCGGCACCTGCCCCTATGTCGGCGCTGCGAGCCGCGCAGGCCCGACGCCCCTATCGTCCAGTCGTGCGATGACGCTGGTGACCGATATCAACCAGTCGCGCGACACGCTCGCGGCCTTCACGCACAATGACTTTGACCTGACCGACCGGCTGACCGCCACGCTTGGCCTGCGTGTCACGCATGAGGAAATCGACGGGCACGGCAGCGGGCGGCATGTGTTCGAGGACGGCACCATTGGGTATAACAATGTGAACGGCCTTGGCCTCGCCTATGGATCGAACACGATCGACGAGACGGACCTCAGTGGCAATGCGGCCCTCGCCTATGACCTTGGCCCCGGCACGGCCTACGCCTCTGTCGCGAACAGCTACAAGTCCGGCGGCTTCAATGGAGAGGTGCAGAACAATGCGACGCATTTTGCCGACGAGGGCCTCTTTTCAGCAGAGTCCGTGACAGCCTATGAGGTCGGGTACAAGGCGCGGCCTACTGAGGCGCTGACATGGACACTGGCGGCGTTTTGGCAGGACTATGATTCCCCGCAGGCACGCATCTTTGTGAACTTCCCGCTGCCGGACGGTTCGAGCATCACGTCTAACTCGCTGTCGAACCTTGATGCTGCCACCGTCTATGGCGCCGAGGCCAATATGACATGGGCGCCAACCGAGGGCCTAACGCTCGACGCCGGGCTGACGCTGCTGGACACGGAGATCGACCAGTCGTCGGATATTGGCGGCAATGCCGCGGCCTTAGACGGCAATCCCCCGCCCTTCGCCTCGGACGTCTCGGCAACGCTGGGCGCACGTTATGATTTCGCGCTGACGCCGGGTGTGGACGCGAGCCTCGCAACCCATGCAAAATATCGCGGCGACTATTATCTTGATCCGGAAGGCCTTGAGGCGCGGATGCAAAAGGGCTTCACGACCCTTCAGGCCGAGGCGACGTTCGCCTTTGTCGATACGGGGCTGAGCCTGACACTCTGGGGCCGGAACCTGACCGATGAAGACTATGCCCTCTCGGGCTATGGCTTCATCGGCTACAACACGTTCCGCTCAGACCCGCGCACCTATGGCGTGCGGCTGGATTACAGCTTCTAGCGCCAAGCCCTCACTCGGCCGGCGACACGCCCGGGCAGCCGCCTGTATCGAAGCGGATTGCTCGGAAATTGACCGGGTCGCCGTTGGAATAATTGAGGGCGTAGTGCGCCTCTGACTCTGTGATGCACAGGTTCATGCTTGTCGCTTCCGCGCGCAGGTTCGCGACTTCGTCTGCGATGGCGGGCACGGCTTTCCGGTCCTCGAAATTCACGAGGTAGACAACCGGATAGGCCGCCATGTCCGTCGGCAGATCGAGCGGGGTTTCGGGCGGGTGCAGGTTCTGCGTGCCAAGCGTGAGAATATAGGAGGGTTCCGCATAGCCGAGCGCGAGGATACGCGCAGGGGCCTTGGCGTTGCAGTCAGCATCCTCGGCGGGCACGCCGCAGACTTCCTCTAGCGCGGCGCGGGCCGTCTCGGTGGGCTGCAGCCAGACCTGGCTTGGCAGCATGAAGATGCGCACGTGCCAGCCGATGGTGATGCTGGCCGCGATGGCGAGCAGGATGGCGAGGCCGTCACGGCGACGCGCGAACTCGATGGTGGCAAAGCCCGCGAGCGCAAAGCCGATCCACCAGAGCCAGAGCGGGAAGCTGCGATAGGCCGTCCACGCTTCCAGAACTTGGCTGGCGGCGACGGTTTTGAAGTCGCCTGCTGTCTCTTCCATGTAGAAGACCGCCACACCGGGAAACGACACGGCGAGCAGCAGGATGGCGCCGATGGCAAAGAGCGTGAGCGATATCCAGCGGCTGACAGGCATGCGCACGCCGTCGAGCAGCTGCACGGCGGCATAACCGCAGAGCAGACCCATCGCTGGATACGCGGGCAGGATATAGTGGCTCAGCAGCGTGGGCATCAGCTCGAAGAACACGAAGGTGAGCGCGGCCCAGGCGACAATGAAGCGGATGGCGCGTGTCTCGTCGGTGAGACCGTCAATGCCGATGGGCCAGCGGGACTTCCAGTCATCGCGGCCGGAAATATACCAGAAGGCGGCGAGCAGCAGCGCCGGATAGGCGGGCAGCGTTTTCAGCGTGGCGAGCGTGTTCAGTGTTCCGGCCACGATCCCTGTGCCCTCCGGATGGGGCAATAGCGGCAGGATGAACAGGAGCACTGTAAGGAAGGCAAACACGACGGCGGCGATGGCGGCCGAGTCGCGCAGCCATTTCCAGCCGAGATCGTTGCGGGGCTTCAGGCGATGCCACGCCGCCATGCAGGCCGGGGCGAGCATGAGCGTCGCCGGGAAGAACCAGGCCGGCAGGTGGGTCAGGTGGTAGAAGGGCCAGCCACCATGGCCTTCGGAGGCACCGGTAAACTTGTCTTTCAAGTCCTTGCCGACGGCGCCCTTGATAAATTCGCCCTGCGTCGCCGCCTGGATCCAGAGGAACCATGGCAACACGAGCGCGACGAAAATCAGTGGCCCAGGCCACCAGAGCAGGACTTTCCACCAGTCCCCGCCCTTGCCGACGGTCGCTTTCATCCACACCCAGGCACCGATACCGGCATAAGCGGCGACCATCGGGCCAACCGGGCCCTTGATGAGGAAGACAAGGCCCATGGCCGTCCAGAACAGAAGCGCCATGCGCTTTGACTGGTCGTTCCGCATATAGAGCCGGGCGAGCGCGCCGATACTGAGCGTCGTCAGGAAGACGAGCACGCCATCTGTCTTGGAGATATGCGCCTCGCTGGTCAGCAGCAGCGTTGCCCCGAACAGGGCCGCGCCGAGGAAACTCGCGCGCCGTCCGATGAGCGGGATGCCGCACCAGAAACAGGCGAGCGTCGCAAACGCTGCACCGAGCCAGCTGGGAACGCGATAGGTCCAGATCTGTTTTGCTTCCGCGCCGGTGAACAACGCGGTGGAACCAGCCTGCAGCCAGTGAATGCCGGCCGGCTTCTTGTTGCGCAGCTCGTCCTGGTAGCGAAGGCGGATGTAATCGCCCGATTCCAGCATCTGCTTGGAGGCCTGCGCGAAGCGGCTTTCGTCGCGGTCCAGCGCAGGGAGATTGAACACGCCGGGCGCTGCGGCCCCGAACGTGATCACGAAAAGCAGGACCCAGGCTTTCCAGCCGGTCGAGATACGGTCGAGAAATGTCATGGCTTTGCCTTCTAGCGGCAGTCGCGCGCCCCGTCTTGTGGTTTTGGGCAGGAAAGCCACGGCCGACATGCAAGTGCGGTAGGGCCTCGCTTTTGCCGCCTTGCATCGGTATGAGGCTTGGTTCGTTCTCTCGACAGCCCGAAGGCTTTCTGTTTTGGCCAATTCCCTTGAATTCTCAATCGTCGTGCCTGTGCACAATGAAGCCGGCAATGTCGGCCACCTGATCGAGGAGATCGCGCGGTCGCTGGACGGGCGCGCCTTCGAGATGCTGTTCGTGGACGACGCCTCGACCGATGACACGCGCGCCGTGCTGGTTGAGCTGAAAAACCGTTTCCCGATGCTGCGCGTGCTCGGCCATCGCAACAATGCGGGCCAGAGCCGTGCCATACGCTCGGGCATATTGGCCGCGCGCGCGCCTGTCATCGGCACGCTGGACGGTGACGGGCAGAATGACCCGGCCGACCTGCCGGACCTTTACCGTGCGCTGATCCGCGCCGATGCGCCGGCTGACCTGAAAATGGTGATGGGCCGCCGCGCCAGCCGCAAGGATACGGCATGGAAGCGGTTCGGTTCGCGCTTTGCCAACAATATCCGCCAGCGCCTGCTGAAGGATGATTGCGACGATAGCGGCTGTGGCATCAAGGCATTCTACCGCGACGTCTATATATCCCTGCCCTATTTCGACCATTTGCACCGCTACATGCCCGCGCTTTTCCGCGCAGAGGGACATCAGGTGGAATATCGCGATGTGAATCACCGCCCGCGGGCCACGGGGACATCCAACTATACCAATTTCGGGCGCCTCGGCGACGCGCTGTCAGACCTGCGCGGCGTGATCTGGCTGATCCGTCGCCGCCGTAATCCGGGCGGCGCAGACGAGCTTTAGGCACCAATACGCTGGCGAATGAACGCGGCCCGGTCTGTGACCGGTGCCAGCGGCATCTCCACCAGCGCAAGGCCAAGACTTTCATACGCCGCGCGCACCAACGCGCCGAAAGCGGCGCTTCCGTCAAAATCGAGCGTGCGCTCCTCATCCTGCGTGTAGATCGCACGCCAGGACGGAAACCAGAACACGGTTTGGGGCGATGGCATGGCCGCGATGGCTGTGCGAATGGCGCCGTCCGGCAATTGCCAATAGGCGGTGTAGGCGAGCAAATCGGGCAGGCTACGGTCGCAAATGACGGGACCGGAAGCGCCGCGCAATGCCTGCTGGTCTCGCAGCGCCTGCTCCAGCATCAGCGCAACGAACAAGGCCGGGTCCTGGTCGCCCGTTCCGCGGCCGCCCGAGGCGCGCTGGGCGGCGAGAACCGTTCGGGCAGGCTCGGCAACAATTCGGCTATGGGGCGCGAACTGTTCAAGCACGCCGGACTTGCCGCTGCCGGGCGGACCGGTAAGAATATGGATGTCTGGCATATATTTCTCCCTCAAAGCCCATTCATGACCCGAAATCGCCGTGTTTTCCGCTGTTTATGGGTAGAGGGCCGCGCCGGGCGGTCAGCATGGGGAAATCCGCTCGCGTCGCTGGGTGCATTACGGTAAACCTCGTGTTAACTCAGCCGCAGGACGGGTGGTGTTGAAATGAAAAAAGACACGAAGATCGCGCTGGCGGGAGCAGCGGTCGCCAAGATGGAACGCAAGAAGCGTGAGAAACACGCTTCTCACGACTCGGATAAAAAGGGGTACTTCATGCGCGTAATTTTCGGGATCTTTCCGCTGCTGGTCATTCCGGTAGTGCTGTACAATCTTCTGGCGCTGGGCTTTGGCGGCGCTGTCGAGACGGTCAATGCGCAGGGCGAGCTAGTGCGCTCGACCGTGGCGCCGATCCTCAACCTGCTCAACGGGCCATTCATGCACCTGCCGATGATTTCCGGCGTGGACTGGATGCTGACCAAGGGCGATGCGATCCTGCTTGTGGCGGTGATCTTCCTGTTCCTGGAAATCCTGAAATCGACCAGCACGGGCACGTCAACGATCATCAATCACGCTGTGTCGATGATGCTGTTCATCGTCTGCCTGATCCAGTTCCTGCTCTTGCCGAACTTTGCGACCTCGACCTTCTTCATCCTGATGTCGATGACATTGCTGGATGTTCTGGCCGGTGTGGTCGTGACGATCGTGTCGGCACGACGCGACTTTGGCGTGGCAGGCGACGTCTAGGCGTTTCTATTCGCCAGCGGCGATGAAGAAGCTTTCACTGGTGCGCCGGCTCAGCGCGGCCTTTCCGAGGGTGCGCAGGAATGTGCCTGTCCACCAGTCATTGTCGTAGCGGGTAAGCTGGTCCCACATTGCCGCGTGACGCGCCTGGCGCGCCTCCAGCGGCATGGCGACCGCCGTGGCAATGGCTTCGGAGATCGACGCGGCGTCATAGGGGTTGATCAGGATCGCGCCCTCGGCAAGCTGCTCAGCTGCGCCGGCAAAGCGCGAGCGGATCAGGACGCCCGGGTCTTCCGGATCCTGGGCCGCAACATATTCCTGTGCAACGAGGTTCATGCCGTCATTGAGCGGGGTGACAAGGGCAATGTCGGCGCGGCCATGGAAGAGCGGCCAGAGAACGGAGTTGGAATAGCCGAGATAGTACTGGGCGTGCTCGTCGCGGGTGAGCCCCATTGTCAGGCGTTCAAAGCTGGCACCCAGATGCGGCTTGAGCGCAGCGCCATTTTCGGTCGGCGCTGATTCAAGCGTTTCGGAGCCGACCCACAGCCCGCCGTTCGAGATCATCGTGTCATTCAACGCCACCACCAATCCGCTGCTGGGCTTGTCACCCAATGGCACACGGTTGGAAAACACGACGAGTCTCGACACATGCCTCTCCTTTCAACTGATAGTGTAATTCCTGTCCGTTTCGGGATCGCGCTCAGTTCCTTGCAATTGCTGTATCGCTTGCGATGGGGGTGATGCACGCCCGTATCGCGCCCTTGCCTCCAGACATCGGAACGTTCTCACCGGCGCCCCGTTGGTTCGGGAAGCAGGAGACATGACATGATACGCAAGACATTACCCAAGGAAGCCAGACCACGAACCTCCCCCGCAGAGGCCGACCAGATCCAGACGGCAGCCCGAAGCAGGCGTCGCCAGATGGAGCCGGGCGAAGGCCCGCACGCACCCGAGCGCGACGAGCCGGTCGCGCATTTCAGGGGCGACGAGAGTGAGATCGTTCTCGGTGCACCGTCCGAAGATGCTCACTACACAGAGGGCGTGCCCCTCACCCATACCGAAACAGACAGCCAGACGCGCGAGGAGGACGAAATCCATGACGACAAGAATTGAACCCCAGATCCACGAAGACGGCCTGCCGGGAAGCGAGGCGGAGCTTTCGCCCAAGCCGGAATGGCAGCCGCGATATCCCGGCTCAGGACGGCTCGAAGGCAAGGTCGCGCTGATTACAGGCGCCGACAGCGGAATCGGCAGGGCGGTGGCTGTCCTGTTTTGCGCGCGAAGGCGCCGACGTGGCTTTCGTCTATCTCTCGGAAACTGAAGACGCAGATGCGACGTGCAAGATGATCGAGGACGAGGGGCGGGATGCACTCGCCATCAAGGGCGATCTCGGCGATCCGGATTTCGCGCAAATGGTCGTTGCCAAGGCGATTGCCCGGTTCCAGACGATCGACGTTCTGGTCAACAATGCCGGCGAGCAGCATCCGGACCAAGAAATCGAGGACATTACCGACCAGCAGCTGCAGCGGACGTTTCAGACGAACATCTTTTCTATGTTCTACCTGACGCAGGCCGCGCGACCGCATCTCAAAGAGGGCGCGGCGATCGTCAATTGCACGTCGGTGACGATGTATGCAGGCGCCAGCGAACTGCTCGACTATTCGGCCACTAAGGGTGCCATCACGGCTTTCACGCGCTCGCTCTCGGAAAACCTTGCCGACGACGGCATCCGGGTCAACGCGGTTGCACCGGGACCGATCTGGACGCCGCTCAATCCGTCCGGTGGCGCATCGCCGGAGAAGCTGAAGCATTTCGGCGAGGGCACACCGATGGGGCGGCCCGGCCAGCCCAATGAGGTTGCCCCAAGCTTCCTGTTCCTCGCCTGCGAGGATTCAAGCTATATGTCAGGACAGGTATTGCACCCCAACGGCGGCATCATCGTTGGCTCGTAAGGGCTGAACTCTAGTCCTTGCTGGCCAGGTCTTTGAGCTGGTCCTGGATGGCTTGCATCTGGGCCTGCATTGTTGCCAGAGCTTCGGCCTGAAAATCCATCATGGCGTTTGCCGGATTTGGTTTCTCGTTCTGGGACGCTTTGTTGAGGGTTGGCATGAACATTTTCATGCCCTGTTCGAACATGGCCATGTTGCGCTTGGCCTGTTTCTCGAAAAGCGACATCGGATTGGCGGCCTTGCGCCATTCCTGCTGTGAGTCCGCAAAACTGTTCATCGACATGTCGAGGAAGGCCGGCAGGAAGGTTTGCGCGCCGCCGCCATAGAAGCCGATCAGCTGGCGCAGGAAATTCAACGGCAGTGCACCATTTCCCTTGGTTTCCTGCTCGAAAATGATCTGTGTGAGCACCTGACGGGTCAAATCATCGCCCGTTTTGGCATCACGCACCTCAAAATCACGGCCTTCACGGACGAGTTCGGAGAGGTGGTCCAGCGTCACGTAGGATGACGTGGATGTGTCGTAGAGACGCCTGTTCGCGTATTTCTTGATGATGATCGTCTGGGACGATCCGTTTGGCTTGGCCATATCCTACCCTCTGTTCTCCTCGCTGGGAGAAGCAATTATTGTGCTATGCAGCAATATTTGCACAGAATTTGCGTGTGACCAATGCGCTATTGAAGTCTACCGGCCATGAGGGCTAGAGACGAGGCAACAAAACGCCGGAGGAAAATAAGGCATGACAAAAACTGTACTGGTCACGGGGGGCACGCGCGGCATCGGACGTGCGATCAGCGAGACAATGAAAGCAAAAGGCTACAAGGTTGCGGCCAATTACGGCGGCAATGAAGAAGCAGCCAAGCTTTGCGAACAAGAAACTGGCATCCGTTGCTACAAGTTTGACGTGTCGGATTATGACGCCGTCGGCAAAGGCATCGCGGCCATCGAGGCCGATCTCGGCCCAATCGACATCGTGATCAACAATGCCGGTGTGACGCGGGATGCGCCCTTCCACAAGATGACACTCGAGCAGTGGCAGGAAGTGATCAATATCGACCTGACCTCGGCGTTCAACGTCACCCGCCAAGTGTGGGACGGCATGCGTGAGCGCGGCTTTGGCCGGGTCATCAACATCTCGTCGATCAACGGACAGAAGGGCCAGTTTGGCCAAGCGAACTATTCTGCCGCGAAGGCCGGCCTGATCGGCTTCACCAAGGCGCTCGCCCAGGAAGGCGCCAAGAAGGGCGTGACCGTGAACGTGGTCTGCCCTGGCTATATCGATACGGAAATGGTTCAGGCCGTGCCGGAAAAAGTGCTGGAAAGCATCATCGCGTCGATCCCGGTCGGCCGTCTCGGCAAGGCTGAAGAGATCGCCTCCATGTGCGCCTATCTCTCCAGCGAGGAAGCCGCCTTCATCACCGGCGCAACCATGACGGTGAACGGCGCGCAATATATCGCGGGCTAGGCCTGCCGACATTGCAAGCAAAACGAAGAACCGGACCGGCCCCCAGCCGTCCGGTTTTTCTATATTTGAAGACGCGGGAGGCGAGGTGCCGGGAACGCGTTTCGTGTATTTCAGGATACATGCAAGGTCGCGATCCCCTGCCCCGTCTCCCGCGCTGCCCGGCGAGATGGGAGCCAGCCGGACGGTAAGAGAATACGCCAGGCCACGCGCTGTCGGACAAGTTTGTGCCGAAGACCCGGCTGGCGGGCGATTGCGGGCCGTTTCCTGCTGGAAAGCGCGCGCTAGACCTTTGGCCGCCAGTCAGGCGGGGCCAGCTCAAAACCCTTGAACTCGAAGCCCGGCGCGACCGTGCAGCTGACCAGTGTCCACGCCCCAAGCGTTTCGGCGGTCTGCCAGTGATGGGCGGGCACGACGAGTTGCGGATGCTGGCCTGCGCGCAGGTCCGGGCCGAGCTGGTAGGCATCGGCGCCCTTCCCGTCCGGCGGCGACAGGGTGAGCGCAAGCGGGCCGCCAGCATGCCAGAACCAGCATTCATCCGCGTCGACCCTATGCCAGGCAGACACTTCATCCGCCTGCAGCAGGTAATAGATGGCCGTGGATGTGGGGCGGTAGCCATGCATGGCGGGGGCGCGGAAGGTTTCGGCGTAGTGGCCACCTTCCGGATGCGGCTTGAGGCCGAGCAGTCGGATGATCTCGTTGGCGCCGAGGTCTCCCGAGATCGCGGTCATCAGAAGCGGTCCTTGCGACCGCGGATTTCCGCGAACGTGGCAACGGGGTCGCCGGGGTGGCCCATGGCTTCCTGCAGGGCCGGATCGTCGGCACGCAGGAAGGGATTGGTCTTCAGTTCGCGCGAGAGCTGGGTAGGGACCGTCCACTCATTGCGGGCGCGCTTGTCGGTGATCTCGTTCACATAGGCGGCGAGCGCTTCATTGCCGGGATCGACGGTCACCGCGAATTTCGCGTTCGACGCGGTGTATTCGTGCGCGCAGTAAAGTGCCGTCTCGGGCGGCAGGTTCTTGAGGCGTGAGAGAGATTGCCACATCATTTCCGGATTGCCCTCGAATACGCGGCCGCAACCGAGTGCAAAGACCGCGTCGCCGACAAAAGCCGTGGATTCGCCGGCAAGGTGGTAGGCAATATGGCCGAGCGTGTGGCCGGGCACATCAATCACATGTGCAGCGAGCCCCCCCAGCGAGACGACGTCGCCCGTCTTCACGGCACGGTCGATGCCGGGGATCTTTTCCGCTTCGCCAGCCGGGCCGGCAATTAAGCAGCCAGTCGCCTCCTTGATGGCGAGATTGCCGCCAGCATGGTCCGGGTGCCAGTGCGTGTTCCAGATCTGGCTGATGGTCCAGCCGCGCGCAGCGGCCTCGGCGAGATACTTCTGCGCATCGGGTGTATCGATGGCTGCGGTCTCGCCGGAAACGGAATCATGTGCAAGGAAGCCGTAATTATCATTCAGGCAGGGAAACTGGTGTATCTGGAACATCAGGTCGTATCTCCGGGCGGCTTCAATTCGTGGTCGCAAAACCCTAAATAACACAAGGAAGCCCATGCGTCAGGATGCCGTTACCCTCCAGCGATTTTATGCTTCCCCGCTGGGGAATGCGGCCGCGCGCATCCTGTCGGCAAAGCTGGTCGACCTGTGGGACGAAGCCAATAACCTGTCGGTGCTGGGCCTTGGCTATGCCATTCCGGTTCTGGATGCCTTTGGCGACCAGCCGGGCCGCAGCGTGGCAGCCGTGCCATTCGATCACGGGCCGGTGCGCTGGGACCCGAGCGGGCGCGGCAATGCGACCGTCTCTGTGGGCGACCTGCGCCTGCCCTTCCCGGATGGCCAGTTTGACCGCGTGATCGTGCTGCACGGCCTGGAAGAGACCGGCGACCCGCGGGCCTATTTGAGGGAAATATGGCGCGTCATGGCGCCCGAGGGCCGCATCGTGCTGGCTGTCTCAAACCGCGCGGGCTTGTGGAGCCGGGCGACGCGCACGCCATTTGGACAGGGACGCCCGTGGAGCCGCTCTCAACTTATGAACCTTCTTTCCATCGGGCTTTTCCAGGTGACCGCCAGCGCCAGCGCGCTCTATATGCCGCCCGTATCGGCGCGTCTGGTGACGGCCGCAGCCGAGGGCTGGGACGCGATCGGACGCATAATCACACCGGGACTGGGCGGTGTTGTTCTGGTCGAAGCGGTCAAGCGATTGTACGCCGAGCCGGGCGGCGGGGCAGTCGCCCCGGTGGCCGAACGGGTGCGGATCGCCAAGCCTGCCGCCACATCAAGGCGTGAAAAACATTGACGAAACCGGTGTGACCGATACGTTCGCAACTGCAAAAACCAAAGGGCTGGTGGACTATGAAACTCGTTACCGCAATATTCAAACCAAGCCGTCTGGACGCCGTCATCGACGCGCTGTCCGAAGCTGGCGCGACCGGACTGACCGTATCGGAAGTGCGTGGCTATGGACGCCAGCAAGGCAAGACTGAAGTCTATCGGGGCGCGGAATATGAAGTACGCCTGCTGCCGAAAGTGAAAGTTGAAGTCGCTTGCGGCGAGGCCGACGCGGAACGCTTTGCCGAGGCCATCATTTCGGCGGCAAACACAGGCACCATCGGCGACGGCAAGATTTTCATCACGACGGTCGAATCCGTCGTGCGCATCCGTACAGGCGAGCGCGACGAGCAGGCCCTGACAGGCTGATCCGCATCGCCGTCATGGCAAACCAGAGCTTAACACGGGCGGCATTGTTTCGCTGCCCGGCGCAAAGCTTCGTGAACCGGGGGTCTGTAAGGATACCAGCCTAGTATCGGGCCGGGATCATTACATGCGCTATCTGTTCAACTCCTATTCTGGCGGGGCGCGCTGATGTCCGTCCTGTCCGGGATTCTCATCGCCAATATCTCGCTGGCCCTTCTGGCCGCGCTGATCTACTGGCAAGGCACGATGCATGCCGAACAGCTGCGCGATGTGCGCCGCGAGTTCAACAAGCTGTCCTCGATCGATCCGGTTACCGAACTTCCCAATCGGGCCATGCTGCACGAACGCCTGACCGAGGCGCTCGAAGGCGAAGGCCCGGAACCGGCGCTGATGGTGATCGAGCTGGACGGGTTCAAAGTGATTAATGATACGCTGGGCCACGAGACGGGCGACGACCTACTTAAGGCCGTGGCGATGCGGATGACCAGCTGCCTGCACGACAAGGACCTGCTGGCCCGTGTTGGCGGCGGCGAGTTTGCCGCCCTGATCACCCGGCAAGACGCCGAAGTGCGCGCCGCGCAGACGGCGCAATCGATTGACGAGGCCATGCATGCACCGTTCCGCATTGGCGAGGACGTGATCAATGTGAAGGCCAATATCGGCATCGCGCCGACACGGAAGGGCGAAGTGCCAGCGACCGAAATCGTGCGCCGCGCGGATGTCGCCATGTTTGCCGCCAAGAATGACAAGCAGACAACGATCCGCACCTATTCGCCTGCCATGGATGAAGCGCTGCAATTGCGCCGCACGATCAATTCCGAACTCGATCTGGCCCTAATGAACAACCAGCTGCAGCTGGTCTACCAGCCGCTGGTCTGTGCACGCACGGGCAAGGTCATTAGCGCCGAAGCCCTGATGCGCTGGCCCGGCAAGCAGGGTCCGGGCGGTTCGCCGGGCGTATTCATCCCGATTGCCGAGGATAGCGGACTGATCACGAAACTGGGCGCATGGGCGCTGGATCAGGCCATGCTGGAGATCAAGCGGCAGCGGACAATCCCGATTGCGGTCAATGTCTCGCCGGTACAATTTCGCGTCGACGGGTTTGCAGCCAGCGTGGAAGCCGCGCTGGACCGCCATGGTGTCGACCCGTCCCTGCTGCATATTGAAATCACCGAAGGCGTGCTGATCTCGCACACAGGCGAAGCCCAGCGCACCATGAAGCGCCTGCGCCAGATGGGCGTGCATGTCCTGCTGGATGATTTCGGCACAGGCTATTCATCGCTGAGCTATCTGCAGCAATTCCAGTTCGACGGGCTGAAGATCGACCGGGCCTTCATCCAGCAGCTGGATTTCAGCCATACGAGCCAGCAGCTGCTGAAATCGATCATTGCCCTGGGTCACAGCCTGAACATGAAGGTTGTTGCCGAAGGCGTGGAAACCGAGGACCAGGCCGCCGTGCTGCAATTGCTGGCCTGTGACTACCTGCAAGGATATGCGCTGGGGCGCCCGGATGCGGCCGACAAGCTGCATGCCATGACGGGGCCTGAGGAATTGCTGGGCGGCCTGCACCGCAAGGGCGGCGGCTGGACCGGCGCGGTCAACTAGCGGCGATTCTTGATATCGGCCGCGGTGACTTCTTCGGCATTGTGATGCAGCTGCAGGTTCAGCAGCACGGCCTTCGCGACCGGCAGCAGCAACATGCACAGCCCGATGAGCACAACGCATAGCACGACGAAAGACAGAATCTTGGCGACGGCGGGCAGCGGGCTCATCGGCAGCAGGAACAGGAACGGCGCGAGCAGGATCAGCACGCCGAAGCCGACAAAGAAAGCCGGGCCGTCTGCCGTATCGGCCGACGTCATGTCCCGCTTGCAGACCGGGCATTCGGTGTTGAGCTTCAGATAGCCCGAGAACAGCTTGCCCTCACCGCATTTACCGCAACGCAGGCGCAGGCCCGACAGAATGGGGGATGTGTTGGCCATGTCAGTCTCCGTGTTTCAAGGCTCATGTAAGCCCTCGGGTCAGGCATTGAGCCGTGCCAAACCGTCGCTGGAGGTCAAAAGTCACACTTGCGGGTGGTGCATAAACCCGGATCACCCTTGACCTTGGGCTTCGCTTTGCACACCAGAGCAACGCAGATGACCTGAACAAGAGTACACAGAATGAGCGACCCCGTCTTTCCCGCAATTGCCATCATCGGCACCGGCCTTATCGGCGCATCCATTGCCCGGGCCGCCGCCGAATATGACGCGGCCGGATCGATCAGCCTGTATGATGCCAGTGATGATGTCCGCAGGCGGGCCGCAGGGCTGGGCCTGGGAGACGTGGCGGACACGCTGGAGGCCGCTGTGGCCGAGGCCGACTGCGTGCTGCTGTGCGTGCCTGTGGGAGCCCTGGCCGCTGTCGCCGCCGCTGCCGTGCCGTACATGAAAACCGGCGCGATCCTGACGGATGTCGGTTCGGTGAAGGGAGAGGCCGCCGCTGCCCTGATGGCCGCCGATGACGGGCGCGTGCATATCATTCCGGGGCATCCGATTGCCGGCACGGAGCAATCCGGCCCGGAAGCGGGCTTTGCGACCCTGTTCCGGGATGCATGGCACATCCTGACACCGGGGCCGCGCACAGACGAAGCCTATCTCGCCGCTGTGGATGGCCTGACGCGCTTCTGGCAGGCACTGGGCTCCAAGGTGGAAACAATGGACACCGCGCGCCATGACCGCGTGCTGGCGATTACCAGCCACCTGCCCCACCTGATCGCGTTCAACATCGTGGCGACCGCGTTCGATATGGAAACGGTCGAAGAGGGCGAAGTGGTGAAATACTCGGCTGGCGGCTTCCGCGACTTCACGCGGATCGCGGCCTCCGATCCCGTCATGTGGCGCGACGTGTTCCTGACCAACAAGGAAGCGGTTCTGGAATGTCTTGGGCGGTTCTCCGAAGACCTCGCCGTGCTGCAACGCGCCATTCGCTGGGGTGATGGCGACATGCTCATGCGCGAGTTCACGCGGGCGCGCACGATCCGCAAGGCGATCATCGATGCGGGTCAGGATTCAAGCGCCGTCAACTTCGGCCGTAACCCGCATCTGGAAACGGAGACTGACGAGGCATGAAGGAGATCACGCTGACGCCCGAACGCCGCGAGGCGCTGTGCCGCGAAGTGCAGAAGACGTTCAGCGTGGCCTTCGACGAAACCCTGAGTGATTTCCGGGCTAGCGAAATTGTCGACTTGATGCTGAAGACGATAGGACCAGCTGTCTATAATCAGGCCGTGCAGGATGTGCGTGCGCACCTGCAGGGCAAGCTGGATGATCTCGATGGTGAAGTCTGGGTCGATGGCGGCGTGTAGGCGCTTCACGCGCTTGTGTGTGTTGCGTGTCTGAACCGGTCGCTAAATCTGTGCGTATGAAAAGCATGACACATTCCATCCTTTCCCGCCGCGCCCTGCTGCTGTCAGGATCTGCCGCCCTCGCGGTCGCTGCCTGTTCCTCTGCCGGCGCAGACAAGAAACCACCCGAAGCTGCTGCCGACCGCGATGCCTATGCCGGCAACGAGTGGCGCGACCTGACCGCGGACCAGTGGCGCGAGCGTCTTTCGCCCGCCGCCTTTGCCGTGCTGCGCAAGGAAGACACGGAGCGCGCGTTCACGTCGCCGCTGGAAAATGAGAAGCGCGACGGCACGTATCACTGTGCCGGGTGCGACCTGCCGCTGTTCTCGTCGGCGAAGAAATTCGACAGCGGCACCGGCTGGCCGAGCTTTTTCGACGTGATGCCGGGCGCTGTTGCGACAAGCGTTGACCGCAAGCTGATCTACACGCGCACGGAATATCATTGCGCGCGCTGCCTCGGCCATCAGGGACACGTCTTCGAAGACGGCCCGGCACCGACCGGCCTGCGCTGGTGCAATAATGGCGTGGCGCTGAGCTTCAAGCCCGCCTGAGCCTATTCGGTGATGACATAGCCTTCGGGAATGACGAACGGCGCCGTGGCGACGGAAACATTCTGTTCGACTTCCTCGCCCGGACCATTCTCACGGCGCTCATAGGCCTCGACAAGTGACAGGTAGGGCGGGACATAGACCCAGCCCTGATGTGCCATGTTCTGGACAATCTCGAAGTGGAGATGGAACGTTGTCGCCGAACCGCCGAAATCGTTCGAGACGTAACCGAGGGACTGGCCAGCGGTGACGGTGTCACCCGTCTTCACTTTGAGCTTCGCCATGTTGAGGTGGAGGTATTTGTAGATACGTCCCCCAGCGCGCAGGCTGATCGAATAGGAGCCGACATTGGAGATGACGCCATCTTCGGTGGCGACCACTTCCTGCAGGGCGCGGTCAGCTTTGGCCGTCCGGCGCATTGTGTTGCACTGCGCGGGCGTGCCCACACGGATGTCTTGACCCTGGTGGATTTTCTGGGCCGGACAGTAGGGCGACCCCCTGTTGGCACTGCGGGTTTCGCAGAAGTTGTCGCGCCATGGATAAGCGAAATTGCGTGCATCGCACTGATCGCCGCCGCCGATGCCGCCGCCAAAGGTGAAGACCTGCGACTGGAGATAGGCGGGCGCTGATTTCACTGGGAAAACAATGCCCGGGGCATGGACGATCTGGTCAATATCGCCCTGCCCTGAACCGGGCAATAGCGCGCCGGGAGCGTGATAGCTGAAGACCGGTTCGACGGGCGGTGTGGCGGGTTCCGTGGGCGTTTCGGCCGTGTCTTCAGGAGGTGTTGGAATGTCTTCCGGTGTGTCGACAGGTGGTTCCGAGTCCGTTCCGGGGACTTCCGGGTCCGTTCCAGGTGTATCGGTGGCAGGTGGCGTGTCGGTGTCGGTGTCGGCAGGGATTTCGGGCGTCACGTCCGTGTCGGTCAGAGGGGTTTCCGTCGGCACCTCGACACTCGTGTCAGGGGGCGTGACCGTATCGTCACCTGAGACCGGATCGGTTGCGGGCGTATCCGTTTCGGTCGGCGTTTCGTTTGCATCTGTTGGATCGTCGGGGCTTTCGCCATAGGGATTTTCGACCGGGGCACCGGGAGGGGGCGGACCGGGTGCGCCGGGCGGAATGGCGGGGCCGGGTTCGGGCGTCGAGGGCGGTGGGCCGCCATCGCCCGGGAAGCGGATGAAGTCACAGCCCGCGAGGCCGGTCATGGCCAACGCGGCAAGCACATATGCAATCGGCTTGTGCATCAGCGTGTCCCCGCGATAACCAGTTTACGGGCGATTTCGAGCGCTTCGTCCTCTCCGATGCATTCCGGGTTTTCGCCCGTTGCATTCTTGCATTCGAATTCGATGAGATAGTCGGCGCCATAGCGCGAGAAGGCGACCTGCGCGCCGGACGCCGTGGCGAGATAGCTCGGCTCGGTATCGGCGGACGTGTCGCCGGCATCGCGCGCGCCGATGACTTCGTTCGTGCCGTTGACCACGATGTCATAATCGACGCCGGGATAGGTGGCGAAATAGCCGTCGCTCATGGGCATGAATTTCACACCGCCTTCAGCTGACTGGGGCACGACGATGCCGGTGGGCAGCAGGACCGGCACTGGCGGGGCTGCTGCGCCCGACTGAACCTGGAAGGCGCCTTCGCCGCGATCTGCGCTGGCAACAGACGCCATGTCACGCCGGGCCGCTTCCCAGTCGATACCCGACGTGCTCTCGACCGCTTCGGGGCGGACGGGCAGCTCAGGCTCGGCGGGGGTCTCGGCCACGGTCGTGGTCGCGGCAGGTGCAGCAGGCTGTTCGGGTGCCTTGATACGGTCACAGGCTGCCAGCGACAGAGCGCCCAGCGCGGCGAATGCCAGCAAATGCTTGGGGGTCATCATCAGTTTTTCTCTCCGGGATGGGCGACATAGTCGGGGTCTGCATAGGCCACCCCGTCAACGGCCATGATCTTTTTCTGCACATCGCTAATGGCGGCGCGAGTCGGTTCGGTGCCGGGCGGCATCTGGTAGGCGAGCTTGATCTCGCCGGAATAGCTGGCGCCGACGAGGGAGAAATTCTCCAGTTGGGGCGTGCGCCGGACATAATCGGAAAACGCCTGCTCGGCGGCGGCGGGATCTTTCTTGTAGAGGCGTGCCACGGAATCGATTTCCGGCGCGCCCTTGATGCGCACGATGAAGGTGACTTCCGCGCCCCTGGCCTCGGCGGTGATCACCGCCGGCGGCGCGGCCTCAGGCTGGATGAAAGGTTCTTCGGCAGGGGCCACCGGCGCGGTCTCGTCTGGCAAAACGCCAACGAGCGGACTCTCATCCCGGTCGACACGCGTATCGACCTGCGAACCGGATGCACCCTCCGACAGGCCGGATAGTGGCACAGCCGGTTCGTCCCTGTCTTCCGGCGAGCCGGCCAGGACAAACAGCCCCGTCGCACCGGCCAGTGTGGCCAGACCCGCAAGCCCCAGCGGGCCGCCAAGGTGGAAGGGGGTGCGGAAACCGGCCATGCCTAGTTGGCCCCTCCGCTCGTCGTGCTGAGGGTTGGCACATTGGCAAGGTTCAGGAGGCCGCCGCACGGACGCGCGCACATGTCCGGGCTGCCCGGGATCGGCGTCGTTCCAGGATAAAGTGCGCAGGAACCGGCACATTGCAGGGGCTCACGCGGATCAAGCGCAGCGATCAGCGTGGCCTTCAGTTCGTCCGGTGTTGCGCTTGGCTGGCGGGCCTTGAGAAGGGCCAGCGCGGCGGCGACATGCGGAGCGGCCATGCTGGTGCCCTGCTCATAGGCATAATAGCAATTGTCGACGCCTTCGCCCGTGACGGGATCATAGCAATTGGTCGAAGCCTTGGTCGACAGGACGCCGTCAGGGCGACCATCGCCGTTATCGTCGCGGGTGAGATCGCCGCCCGGCGCAATGACGGTGACATTCGGACCGAAGTTCGAATAGGGCGCAATCTGGCCGCGGGCATCGCCGGCCGCAACCGAGATCACGTTCTGGCAGCCGCCGGGGGCGTAATATTGCGTCGACACGCGGGCATTACCGGCCGCAGCAACGACGATGACGCCGCGATCGGTAACGGAATCGATCGCATCCTGAAGCGAGGCCGGGCAGAATTCGAAGAGGCCGATGGACAGGTTGATGATGTCGGCCGGATTCTCGTTCCAGACTTCATTGCCTTCGGCGTCCTCACCGGGGATGAGACCGCCCGCCCAGCGGATGGCATCATTGATGTCGGACAGGCGCCCGCCGCATTTGCCGAGGGCACGGACAGGAACGATCTTGACGTTCCAGGCGCCGCCGGCAACGCCGGTGCCGTTATTGGAGGCCGCAGCGCCAATTGTTCCGGCCACATGGGTGCCGTGGAACGTATCAGCGGCAAGCGGAGCTGTGGGATCGCACATGTCACCCGGATCGTTCGGGTCATTGTCGCGGCCATCGCCATCATTGCCCATGCGCGGGTCGGAAACCATGTCCCAGCCCGGAGCGACATTCGGCGAATTCTTGATATCCGGATGAGCCATCTGCAGGCCGGTATCGACCACAGCGACAACGACTTCACTCGAACCTTCATTGGCCTGGCGTGTCCAGAAATCCTGGAAGCCTGCGCCACCGGCGGATTTTCCCTCTCCTGCGCCATTGCTCTGGAAATTCCATTGCAGGCTCCAGAGCGGGTCATTCGGCGTAATTTCGGAGGTTATCGTGACCGGCGGGGACGCCGGCTCACCGCCGGCTGATGGCGCGGATCCGCCAGGCGTGGTGCCGGGATCGGTGGGCTTCGGACGCCGGACGAACTGGTTCTCGAAGATGAAGTCCTTCTCGACATATTCGAACTGGCCGGAGGCTCGCAGGTCCTGAACGATACATTCGGTTGCGAGCGCCGCATTGGACTGAACGGTGACAAGGTCTGTCGTCTCAGGACAGCCTGCGCCCGTATCAACAGCGAGAAAGCTTTGCTGGACCATCGCCACTTGCTCGGGCGTGAACCGGGTCGGGTCTGCCCCGTCTGCGCCGATCTGGATGACCATCTGGCCTTCACGCGACAGGGCCACCTGACCGTCCATGCCGTATTTCGACAGCGTATCGAGCATGACGGAATTGGCGTCCTGCTGCTTGCGGATGGCGTCGCCAGTAATCATTGAGCGGCGCGCAAGTTTCTTCGCGGCAAGCGCCGTGGGCGCGGGCGCTGCCTGCAGGGAGCGCGGGCTGAGGCTGCGCGTTCGTGGCGCGGGTGCAGGCTCAGCAGCAGCGGCGCGTTCAAGATTCTGCGTGGCCTCAGCTATCTGCTGGCGGCTTTCTTCGGGGGCGTCAGGATCGAGCTTCACCTTCGGCATAAGCCGTGCCGGCTGCGCTAGTTCCGCGGAGACGGAAGGCGCAGGAGCAGCGGGAGGCGCGGCCGCTGGCGCTTCCTCGATGAAGGCTTCTTCAGACTCGATGTCCTCGAAAACATCCTCTTCATCCATCATCATCAGCGCTTCTTCATCAACGCTGGCTGGCTGGATGTCCTTGGGTTTGGCAATGATCGAGCCGATGGCAAACATGGACTTCTCACCCGCCATCTGCACCGCCATGTCATTGACGAGCGTACCGGCAATGGCGCGATCCATGACCGAAGCGGTCATCAGCGTCTTGTCGGCATCGGGTTCGACAACGGCGCGGCCGCTGATCTGGTCGAGCGTGGCATCTGCCAGCTCTCGGGCCCGTTCGAGCCGTGTGCCCTGCTGGTCGCAGGCCGACAGAACGAGCAGGCTCGCCATGGCAGCACCAATTGCGATTTGCGTCGTTTTCCGCGTGAGGTTAGGCAGCATGTCAGAATGTCCCCTTACAATTGCCAACGTAGCCCCTGCTCCCCTACATTAACCCTGTGTTTAGATTATGACGAGGCCGCCTACATGTCCAATGCAAACGCACCACGGGGTATCGTGGTGCTCACCGGGGCCGGTGTGTCCGCAGAAAGCGGGCTCGGCACATTCCGAGATGTGGATGGCATCTGGACCAAGTATCCGCTCGAAGACCTGGCGACGCCGGAGGGCTTTGCCCGCAATCCGGACTTCGTGCAGGGCTTCTACAATGCCCGCCGAGCGCAGCTGAAGACATCCGAGCCCAATGCGGCGCATGTCGCGCTGGCCCGGCTGGAGGCGGCGCTGCAGGCCGCAGGGCGCCGTTTCACGCTGGTAACGCAGAATGTCGACCACCTGCACGAGACCGCTGGCAGCCAGAACGTGCTGCATATGCACGGCGAACTGCTGAAGGTGCGCTGCCAGGCGTGTGGCAGCGTGGTGCGCTGGCCGGATGATATCAGCAAGGAATCGCACTGCCCCGTCTGCGAGGCCACCGGCCTGATGCGGCCGCATGTGGTGTGGTTCGGCGAGATGCCGCTGTACATGGACGAAATCGAGGCGGAGCTGTCACGCGCAGACCTGTTTGTCTCGATCGGGACGAGCGGGAATGTGTATCCGGCGGCCGGGTTCGTCCAGCTCGCACGGCGGGCCGGGGCGCGGACACTGGAGCTGAACCTTGAGCCCTCGGATGGCGCGAACTTTTTCGACGAGGCGCGCTATGGCAAGGCCAGTGATGTGGTGCCCGGCTGGGCACATGACATCATGAAGTGGCTGTAAGCGGCCCTTCGCAGAAACGGACACCCGCAATTGCCTCGTGCTGCCAGACCAGCTGGCAATTGACGACGTGCGCCTTCATGCCGGACCTGCGTTCAAAACGAACGGTGAAATGCGGTGGCAGGGCGGCTTCGGTTGCAAGCTCGAGGCAGGCGCCCCCCGCAGACATGTCGACCATGTTGGCGCGCGAGAGAAGCCGTTCGTCAAGGCTCCATACCGAAGCTGTGCGGGCCGTTTTAGCGCGCGCGTAACGACGGGCATCCGGGGCGCCGTCGACGGGATCGCTGGGCTTTTTGAGAACAATCATGGCACACCTCCTTCCGTCGGGCTTCAGGCTGACTCTATACGGAGGCGGCAGCAATCGTTCCATTTGCAGAACGGTTGGCGCTGCAAGGAAGATTGGATGCATCAGCAAGGCGGATTCAGGCGGCCCTGCAGCGCCCAATGCGCGTGCGCGTCAGTGGCGGCCGATGAGCGCCTGGCTGATGACGGCTTTCACGAGTTCAGCCCGGAAGGGCTTCGGAATGAGGAAAACCGGTTCCTGCCCCTCGCCGGTAAGCAGGGTTTCAGGATAGGCCGTGATGAAGATGACCGGACCGTTCCACGTCTTGCGGATTTCATTGACCGCATCGATCCCTGACGACCCGTCCGCCAGACGTATATCTGCCAGGATCAGGCCGAAATCCTGATCGGATGCCATTGCGACAGCATCAGCATGCGTTGTTGCAACGGCGACCGTCGCGTGGCCGAGCGACAACAGGATCTCTGACAGGTGCGCCGCGATCATGGACTCGTCTTCGATAATGAAGACACGGGTGGCCAGCGCCTGCATGAGCCCCACCTCGGCATCGGCCAGCGCGCGCTCGACCTCGGCAACAGACATGCCAAGAATTGTCGCGACGTCCTCAACCACGAACGCCTCGACGGATGCCAGCAGGAGCGCCCGCCGCTCGACGGCGCCCATCTTGATCAGGATATCATTGGGTCGGGCCGCATCGCGTGGCTCGGCGAGCACCTCATCCAGGTATTTGTAGAGCCGGATCCTGTCGAAGTCTGCGTCGCCTGCAGCAACTTCCGGCAGCAGGCGCGATTCCATCATGGAAGACACAAGCTGGTCACCCAGTTCCTGCGAGCCGACAACAGCCCGCGCATAGCGGCGCAGGAAGGGTAGTTCGCTTTCAATGAGAGCTGACAGCATCATTTGGCCTAGCATTGATCAAAGGGTGAAGAACTGAACTGTATTATCTTTTATCCGGTATACTTTGGACACGGATTTTTAACAAAGCTTTGTACATTGTACATTCTGCCCAACATCAATTTTCGGGTGAAATTTCAGACGAAGCTTATGACACTTCTACGCCCCAAAAGAAGTAGAATATACAGTATGCAAGAATCGTCACGGCGATGAATGCCATGACATGACAAATGTAACAATTTGCAGTCAGCCAAAGGATTTGGCGCCTATGAGTACCGTAACGGAAGACAACACGACCTCTTTAGGATTCGCAGATGAACTGGAGCGCCTGCTCCCAGAGCTGAGGGCCTTTGCCCGTAGCCTTTGCCGCAACCGCGATCTCGCTGACGATCTGGTGCAGGAAACCTGCCTGAACGCCTGGGCGGCCATCGACAGATTCCAGCCCGGCGCAGCGATGCGGCCATGGTTGTTCCGCATCCTTCGCAACGAATTTTACCAGCATGCCCGCCGCGCCTGGCGGTCGACCGAGCTGGAGCCCGAACAGGCTGAGCGCACGCTGGTGGCCAATGAAAGCCTGGAAGCGCGCTCAGACTTCCGCGTGCTTCAGGCCGCTATCGATTCCCTTCCCCAAACCCAGCGCGATGCGATTGTCCTAGTTGTGGCAGCCGGATTTACCTATGACGAAGCCGGGTTGATCTGCGACTGCTCCGCCGGGACGGTGAAGAGCCGCGTCAGCCGGGCACGCGATGCCGTCATGCACATCATGACACAGGCGGAGAAGGGCCACAGCACAACCGGTGGGCCCAGCGAGCTCTCGCAAGCGACACGTGGCCTGAACGAGTTGCTCGCCGATATCAAGCGTCTGAGTGAGCCCCCAGAACTGCCGTTAAATAACGCAGCCTGACTGCAGGTTAGCGGCGTGACGCTGACGTGACTGACGTCAGCCCATTTGTCTGTCGGGAATCTTCATATCGCCGAACGCGTCGCGCAGCATGCTGCCATCGACCGGTTCCGTCGTCTGGACGAGAATGATGCGCTTGATCTCACCCCTCGCACCGGCAAGCGCGCGGCCGCGCTCGACAACCTGAACCCATAGACCCGTCGACATGCGCACACGCAAGCGGTGCACGAGTTCAGACTCGCCCCCTTCCATCATGCGCTGATAGGCATGGCGGGCGGCCAGACGGTCGTCAGGATGAATGCGGGCGATCCAGTCAAATATGTCTTCCGACGTCGGCTCGACGCCTTGTGCGAACATCTCGGCCCAGCCTTCCGAATAGCTGACCGTGCCCTCACTCACCGACCAGTCAATCACGCCTGCAGCCAGCAGGTCGCAAGTGATCTCCGCCCGCGCGGCAGTCATGTCGGCATCCCGCACCTCGAGGTCCTGGCGCTGCCATTCATTCTGGATCAACGAGACGGCCAACAGGACAGCCATGAGCGAAGCCCCGAACAAGGCCATGAATTCATAGCGCCGCGCAGCGAGCACGGCCCAGACCGAAGGCTGCGTACCAATATAGACAAGCTGCAGCGCGCCTCCGGCGATGCCACGCGCTTCGACGAATGTATCGCCCGCCGCGCCGGACACATTATTGGCGGCCGGGACATCATCAGCGTGCAGGGGCACCCAGCCCAGCGCTGTCGACGCCAGGCCTATATCCGCGGCATCAAAGGCTGCATTGCTAGCCGATGCTGTCAGGACAGGCTTGCCGTCCCGGTCGAGCAAAGCCGCGCGCCACTGCTTGCCGGCAGCGGAACCGACCTGCAGGGCAGACCGGAACGCGCCTGACCGAAGCACGAAAACGGCAGGTACTTGCTGGCCGTCGGCGAGCATTATGTCGCGATACCAAGCAGCCTTGCCCGGCCCGAACGACACGAGCCCGAGTCCAAGCGCTTCGCGCCCTGCACGCTGACTGTACGGACGCGGGGCCAAAGCGCCTGAAGCATCTGACGGCAATTGCCCGAAGATGACGGGGGCGGCGCCGCTGGCGCCGGGAAGAATGATGGCTGCCACAGGCGTGTCTGCCAGAAGCTGCGTCATGCGCACCTGGAGCGCGCGCTGCTCGCTGGCGGGAAGGTCCCCTGCCATGGCGGCGCTGATCAAAGGCTTTGCTTCAATGGCCGTGGCGTTAATGCGGGCAAGATCCGCCTCGACCGCCACCTGCCCTGTCCATGCCGCCTCCGTAAGCACAGTGCGCGTCGCCGATGTATCATGGCGCACGACCTGCCAAGCATAGATCAGTACACCCATTATACAGCCGACAAGGGCCGCGGCCTGGACAGCCCGCATCAGGAAAGGATCGCTACGCTCCAGCCGTTTGGCGAGGCGCATGCGGACGCCTCCGCCCGAAGTATCAGCAATAGGTGGGATTGGGTTACTCATGGCTGGTTCCAGGCATTTGGATTGAACGGGTCTGATGGCAGGTCTGTGCGGACGAGGCCGTCGCGGCCACCGGGCACCCATGTAAGGGCCAGGCCAAGACGGAAATCATCATAGGCTTCAGACTGTATGGCCGACAGGTTGGCCGAGAAGATGACCTCAGGCGAAATGCGGCGGGCCACCGCGAGATCAAGCGCGCCAGCGATGCCGGAGCTGTCACCACCGCCGATAAAGGGCTGAGGGACGCGCAGGCGTGGATTGGCCAGCGCCGCGTCTTCCTCGACCCATTCCTGGGCAAGGGCGAGATCAGCCTTGAGAATCCAGGACTTCAGCGGATCGGTCTGGGCGTTCAGCGAGAGACCGGCGCGGTGGAAGGCCTGCGGGCTGAAATAGCCGCCATGGCCCGGCGTGAAGAAATTGGTGTTCTTGTCATAGGACTGGAATTGATAGAACGGGCCGGACACGAGGTAGGCAAAACCCTTGCGGACGAAATTACGATTGGCGGAAACATCGACTGCGAACCTGGTATTGTCGGCTGTGTTCTCGCCGTCCAGCCGCGTGGCTTCGACACCCGCCTGCAACGCATAGCGGTCGCCAACCGGCAGGCGACCGTGCAACGCGGCGCCGGTTTCGATAACGCGCCCGAAGGCCTCTCCCGTGACGGCGTCTTTCTGACCGACAAAGGCGAGGGCGCTGTCTGTTTTCGGGCGGGCGAAGGCACGGGCCTCAATGGCGCGGCCTGCGTCTTCACGCGCAACGGCAAACTCACCGATCAGGGCGGGATCGACATCGGCATTCAGCGGACTGACGCCGAGCCGGGCAGCGACGCGCGTCTCACCCTCGCGGCTCCATGCTACGTAAGGCATGGCAACGGTCTCGCTGGAGGCCGTGACGGCAGGCAGCGCGCTGCGACCGGGATCAAGTGAATAGACAGACACGCCTGCCTCATAGCGATTGCGCCCGCGAACAACGCCGGCGGATGTGGTGGCGGCAAAACCACTGAGACGGTTCTGGCCGCTTGTGCCGCTCTGGCTGCGCACCGTGACGGCCTGACGGTACCAGCTGGAATCGATACCCTCGAGCGGCGCGAAACTGTCAGGCGCAAGCGATTTGGCGGTGAGATAGCTTCCCTGTTCAAACGCGGCTGAGGCATTGAGGGCCGTGAGGCGGGCGCCGAGCGGGCCGCCGACATTGCGCGCAAGGGCCTCGGCCGTGCCCATGCCGCCACTGCGCTGTGCGGCGAGCGCATAGCCCTCAGCCGATTCTGCTTCAGGCATTTCGACATAGAGCTGGCTGAACACGCTGGCGGCAGCATCGGCATTGCCAAGCTGAAGGTCTGACCAGGCCGCCCGCATGCGACCCGCGCGGCGGGTGGGCGGATAGGTCGATGCTTCAAGGGCCAGCGCGCGCGCGGCTGTATAGTTCGTGGCGTCTGTTTCCTTTGCTGCGGCGTCCATCAGCGCGCCGCCTGCAAGTGTCTGTGCGTCAGCGGCCAAGGCCGGGAATAGACTGGCGGCACTATTGGCCAGCGTGACGGCTGTGCGCCAGTCGCCGGACTCGCGATGCTGGCGTGCGTCGGCGAGATCAATGCGGCCACTGAGTTCAGCGAGGCTGGCAGGATCGGGCGCCTGCGAGACGGCGGCGCGCGCTGCGCCAAGGTCATCCGTTGCAAGCGAGGCAAGGACGAGGCCGCGCCGGGCGTCTTCAGAGCCATGTTCGGCCAGCGCGCGCGCGAAGAGTGATGCTGCGCCGGGCGCATCGGTTTCAAGCAAGGCCCAACCGGCCTCTGTGATAAGCGACGGATTGCTTGATGCTTCTGCGAGAGAAACAGCAGCGCCAGTATTGCCGGAAGCAATGGCCGCGTCGAAACGGAAGCGGTTTTCGGCCTGAAGGATCTTTGCATAGGCCGCATTGATCCCGGGGTCTGCAGCAGCGCGGCGTTGCAGCAGGACTGAATCGCGCAGTACCGCGAGGCTATCCATGCCCAGCACCGAGGCGGCGCGGGCAGCCAGTGTGGCGACGGTGTCCGGGGCGTTGCATACTGTAAGTGTGCGGATATAAAACACGTCGAGCGCCACTGGTTCGCCGATGCCTTCGAGAGCGTCCACCCGCGCGAAGAGGCGGAACGGGCTTTCACATGTATCAGCGCCGACGTCCGGCAGAGCTTCGAGCACAGCGGCCCAGTCATGTCTGTCTACGGCGTCAGCAATGCGCTGGTCGAGCGCGCCATTGGCGACATAGGCACTGAGATCGCGCGGCGGATGCCAGTCGGGATAGGCAGCCTGGAGGCTAATGAGCCGGCTCTCAGCGCTGTTCCATGCGTTCGCCGCGCCGAGATCCCAGACAGCTTGGACGGCTGCAGGATCCGGTCTGGTGTAGGTGTCTTCCGCCGTTATATCCGGCGCGTCCGGCACTTCGCCCTTCGGGATGCCGATCGTCACAACGCTTTCCGCCTTGACCGCCAGCGCTGGCTCGGCGGCAGCCGTCATCACGCTGCCGAAAGGCATGGTGATGAGGGCACCGACCGCAGCCGCGCGCAGAAGGCGGCGAAGCAAGATCACTTCTCGTTCATCCGATCCCGCATGTAACGCGCAATGAAAGCCAGAATGGCGGCGAGCGCAAACAGCACGGCGCCAAGCGTGATGATCCAGCGCAAGGGCGACCGGCCGGATTTCATGCGCGCCATTTCAGCCGGACGCATCTGCCCGATCTCGAATGTGGCCGCCGGGGCCTGCGTGACGACCGTGGCGGCACTGTCACGCCAGACAGCCGCCCCGCCTTTGAGCTGGCTCCAGTGACTTGGCTGCACGAGGGACCGGGTCGAGGCGATGAGCTGGGCCGGAGATTCAGCTGTAACGACGGTTACTAGCCGCCCGGCATGTTCCGGGGAGAGACCCTCGACGAGGAGGCCATTGTCGCCAAGGTCAATCGACTTGTAGTCGCGTGTGATGATTGCCTGCGGTTCCTCGGAGCCACGCGTTGCGAGGGCGGTGGACTGGCCTGTCAGGCTGACTTCCGCAGGCAGGAAGCCCTTCAGCGCGGCACGCGTGCCGACGACCAGCGTATGCGCATCCGGCAGCGCGAGGCCGAAACCGAAATCGCTGTCAGTGAAGACTGTCCCATAGACCTGGCCGAGCCGGGCGCCCATCGTCCAGACGGCAGCCGCCGTGTCGTCGCCTGTGTCACCGGCGCGGATGGCAAAGGGTGTGCCTTCGATGCCTGAATAGGGAAAGCCGGACTCCGCGAGGAGCGCCAGATTGGGTAGTTCAACGAAACTGTCGGCTGCTGGCAGGGTAAGTGTCGAGCTGTCTTTCATGACGAAAGCGAGATGGCGCAGGTTACGGCTGGCACATTCGCCCTGCGATGGTGTGGAGAGTTCCACCTCGAAGGCGACATGGTTCTGACCGGGGTGCAGCGCAGCCGGTGAGATCGCCAATTGATAGCCCGGCATCACTTCGCCATCGGCATTGGTGAGGCGGATGGCACGCTGGAACTCGCCATTCACCAGGATGTTGACGACGGAGCTGGGGTCAAGGCCCGCGCCATAGGCAAAGTCGAGCGAGAATTCGACCTCTCCCTTCGACCGGAACTGGGCGTCTGCAGGCAGCGTGAAATCAAGACCAATTTCACCGCGCTCCTGGCCGAGCAGCGAGGTCTCGACGAGGCCCAGATCGCGGAAAGCATATTTGGTGCCGGGACGCAGGGGATGTTTCTTGGCCATGATCGAACCGGCCGGTGTCTCGGCGGCGGACAGGATGACCGAGCCTGTATCCGACAGCGGGAAGCTGGCAGCGCCTAGTGCGCGCACGGCGCCTTCGATTGCTGCCGGCGTACGCCCCGCGGCGACGATCAGGAAGCGGGATGGGTCTGCCGGCGACGGACTGATCGACAGCCAGGAATCCTCGCCCTGAAGATTGGCCAGGCCGGAAGGTGCGATACCCGACAGTTGATCAGGCGTGCCAATGGCGATCAGGTCCGTCCCGATGGCAGCATCGCCCAGGTCGCCAGCATGAATGCGGGTGATTTCCGGCAGGCGGTAGGCGAGACGGTTGGCAACAGCCTGCGAGGCTAGCGTGCCCCAGCGCAGCGTCTCCTGTGTCATCTCGCCATCGGCCACGAGAATGCCGAGATTCTCGACCCCGCCGACGCCTGCCGTAACGAGCGCGTCAAGGTCGGCCAGCGAGCCAGCGAATGGACGGCGCGCATAGGTGATCTCGACGTACGAGCGCGAGGTGTCGATATCGGTCCAGAGCTCGGCTGCGGCAGGATCCTGGCAGCCATAGGTGTAGCGTTGGACTGCATCGATGCGCAGCGTGTTGAAACCGGACATGACAGACTCGGGATCAAGCAGGATCTCGTTCACGGCAGCTGCCCGTTCGGTGACGCCGTCAAGCTGGGCGACAAAGCGGCCGTTGAGGCCAAGCCGGAGCTGGGGCCGCGTGTCTTCCTGGGCGCGGCCACTGACATGGCGCATGACGACGCGCGCTGACTGGACATCGGCCTGCGGCGCAACGGCGAAGGAAATGTTCTCGCTGGCCTTGGCGCCATCAAGGCGGATGGCGCCCTGCTCCGGCCGCAGCGCAGCCAAGGGAAGACGGGCGCGCCAGAGGCCGTTCTCGAGACGCTCGACCGCGACCTGCGGATCGTCACGGAAGCGGGCATAGACGTCGTAAACGACATCTTCGGATTGAGCCTGCTGGGCTTGCGCGGGGGCGGCGAGCGGTGAGGCCGCAAGTATGGCGGCCAGCGCGGTGGAGCGGATAAGAGTAATCATGAGCGGGCTTCCCGAGTAACGGCTTGGATATGGGTCATGGCGTGAGAGATGCTTGAGCGGACGAGACCGGCGATCTTGGCGCCCATGTGGTCTGACTTCGCGCGGCCATCGCGGAAGGTTTTCCAGTTCTCGCTGCGCGCGTACATCAGGCCGACAACGGTCGACCATTGTTCGTTGTTTTCGATCACAAAGCTGAGACCAAGCTTCTGGCCTGTTGGCGTATCGCTGGCTGACAGAACCTTGAGATCAAGGCGTGTCGGCGAGCTGGCGCCAAGGTCACGCGCATCCGCCTGGAATATGTCACCGATGACGAAACGCTTGCCTTCGCCATAGGGCACCTTGCAGCCCATGCCGGTGATCGACACGTCGGTCATCTGTCCAGGAACAGGCGCGCCGAAATGCTTGAGCGTGATGTCGCGGGTCGTCTCGAAGCGCGGGAAGATGCGCTGCTGCGAACGCTCGTAGAGAACGCCAAGTGCCGACACGAGCAAGATCAGGTGGAACGTGTTCCAGAACAGCAGGACCGTTATGACGCCTGCGCCAACCGGATCGATAAACCAGCGCACGAGGCCCGCCACTTCGCCCAGGCAGACGATGGCAATGAGGATGTAGAATGGCCGGGCAAGCGGCGAGACAAAATTCTCGTCGAGGCTCTCGCCCTTCGGCGTAACAGCGAAGCGCGGGGAGCGCGGATTGCGCAGCACCTGGAGGATGGCCCCGGAACAGTGGATCGACTGGATGACTTCATAGAGCTCTGACGCGAACGCCCAGCGCGTGTGGCCGTAAAGGATTGAAGAGAGCATCAGGGCGCCGACAATGTGCGGCAGGCCATACATCAGGAAGTCTGACAGGTCGCCGACATAGACCTGGATGCCGAACAGAAGATAGAGCAGCGGGCCGAGTATGAATGCCATGCGCGCCAGCGGGAAGAACCAGTAGAAGCATGAATTGAAGTAGCCGACGCGCTGACCGAAGGTGAGGCCTTTCTTGAGCAGCGGGTTCTTCAACAGGAAGATCTGGACCATGCCCTGTGTCCAGCGCATCCGCTGCGTGATGAAGCCCGAGAAGGTCTCGGGCGACAGGCCGGCCACCATTGGACGGTCGACATAGGCGCTTCGGTAGCCCCTTGAATGGAGTTCCAGCGCTGTCTCGGCATCTTCGGTGATCGTGTCACCCTGGATGCCACCGATCTCCATGATGAGTTCACGTCGCAGCACCGCTGCCGAGCCACAGAAGAAAGACGCATTGAGGCCATCAAGCCCGCGCTGGATGACCGAATAAAACATCTCGTTCTCGCTCGGCATGTTCTTGAACGTGCCGAGGTTGCGTTCGAGCGGGTCGGGATTGAGAAAGAAGTGCGGCGTCTGGACCAGGAAGAGTTTCGGATCTTCCACGAAATAGCCGACCGTGCGCGTGAGAATGTCGGTGGACGGGACATGGTCTGCATCAAGAATGAGGATCAGCTCGCCGAACGTATGCTCAAGAGCAGCATTGATATTGCCTGCCTTGGCATGGTCGTTCTTTTCGCGCGTCAGGTAATGCGCACCGAGACGGGCGCAGACCTGTTTTAGATGCGCATGTCGCTCCTGTGCCTCATCCGCCTTTTCCCGGTCAGCCTGGTTCCGCTTGGCGACCGTGCCGCCATCATCCAGGAGGTAAACGTTCACCCGGCCTTCCGGATAATTGACATTGAGCGCGGCCGTCAGCGTGACCTCGATAAGGTCGTCGGGTTCGTTATAGCTGGGAATCAGGATGTCGACCGTGGGACAGGCCTCAGGCGAGATCGGCGCCGGGCGCGGGGCGCGCTTGTAGACGTCCACCGACAGGAAGGTGGAAAGCAGGAGCAGGATGTAGCCATAGGTCTCCGCGCCGAGCAGGAACATGCCACCGATGATCGACAGGGCAGAATCGGTCGGCAGGGTCTCGGTGACGCGCCAGATCATGTAGCGCGTGCTGGTAAAGACGATCAGCAGGGACACAAAGCTGCGGAAGGGACCGCCTGAGGGCCGCACCCAGCCCATGAAGAAATAGGTGGCGATGGTTGCTATACAAAGCTGGACCTGAACTGCGTCCGGCGTAGGCGCCGCAGCAATCAAACCAACGCATGCCAGCACGACCACAGCACTTATCGTGCGCAAGGGCGCAAAACGGGAAGCCGGGGTAAACTGCTGTTTAGCTGTTTCGGTCTGGCGCATACGTGCGTTTTCTATACTTCGTTAATCGAAATACTTGTTTCACACACCGACATGAATTGAATGATAATCTGCAATACATATTGAATGTATGCGTTGGTTAAATTTCTTTTTACATGTGTTTACCAAGTAAACAGAAATCTCAATATTGTTAACCAAGATGGACCAAACGCGCGCTGCAGGGAGTGGTGGGGGCGGATCGGGAGCAAACCATGTGGCCCAGCGGGCAGGGCCAGGTTGGCGGCGATGCTGCCTGCATCAGCGGTGCGCGCAAGTGCATGCAAACATTTGCAGGGCGCGGGCCCTGCTACTTCCCTACCCTCATTTTTGATTGTGCCAGTGTTACCGGCGTCTGGGACACCGCAATCGGCAAGCCGATCCGGCCTATTCGGCGTCGGATGCGTCGTCCTGGCCGAGGCCAGTGCGTCTTGTTTCTTCCGTAAGGCCAGCGCCGCCGTGGCCGCGCGGCTGCTGTTGCCCTTGGGACGAATTGGATCTTTCGATGCCATGCACTGCACCAATCGCCGCGGGCGTCGTGGCCACCATAAACGGCATCGTCAGGAACAGGCGAATAGCAAGTTTACGCGGATCATGCATCTTCAGGTCCTTTCGGGGCAGCGGCTTTACGCGCTTCAGTGAGAAAAGGGCACTCCGACAAAGAGTTCCCGCTTGGTCCGGTGCGGATCGTTCAGCAACCATGCTTTCCGGCTCGAAGCAGTGGTCTCGCGGGCGAACCATTCGGGTCGGTTCCGCTCAGGCGCGTGCTTATGATTGGGATCGCCGAATTTCACAAGTGCGATAAAAGCGCGCGACTTTGAGGCGCTTTCGGGGCGCGCCAGCCGCCATTCTTCCGCTGCCGGATTGTTGGGCACAACGTGTGCGCGAGGCGGTCCGCGCCTGAGCCGGCTCAATACCTGGCTCGGCTATTCCTTCGCCCGCTTGAGGCGCTGTTCGGAATCGAAGGCCCGCTGAAGCACTTCGCGCGCCGAACGAACCTGACGCGCCTCTTCGTCCACACGTTCATGCTGAACGTCGATATCGCGGATCAGCTTGCGGGCATGACCCTGCTGGTGGGACAGGATCAGGGAATCGACATCAGCTGTATCGCGATCAATTGCCTTGAGGTTTTCTGAGAGACGCTCACTTTCGGACTGCGCGCCGGCATGGGCCTGCTGGGCGGTCAGATAGTTCTGCTCAGCCTTTTGCCGCTTCAGCGAGACGAGTTTTTGCAGATCGGGTTTGCGACGGGCCATCCTGACTACATGTGCTTTCGCACACGCTCCACAAAGTTGATCGCCGCCGCAACGGCCGCGAAGTGTTCGGGCAGGATTTCGCCATCAATCTCCACGAGCTTGTACATTGAGCGCGTTGTCGGCGGGTCGCGGAAGATCGGAATATCGTTGGCCATCGCGATCTCCCTGATCTTGGCCGCGAGGTGGTCGACGCCCTTCGCCACGCAAACCGGCGCCAGGCCCTCCTCCGGGTTCCAGCGGAGGGCCACCGCATAGTGCTCGGGGTTGACCATCACGACGGTGGCCGTCTTGACGTTTTGCATCATCTGGCCGCGCGCGATCTTGGAGCCGGCTTGCCGGCGCTGTTGCTTGAGCTGAGGGTCACCCTCGCTCTGCTTCATCTCCTTTTTCATTTCCTCGCGTGACATTTTCAGCTTGTTGTTATGCAGCCTTTGCTGGAGCGGCAGGTCGACAGCCGCGAGCAGGAGCTGAAAGACGAGGAACCAGATGATGAGCTTCAGTGCCTGGCTAAAGGTGAAGCCCGCAAACTGGTCCATCTGCATGGCACTGATCGCGTAGTAATCCCTGGCCATCTGCGACAGAAACATCACCGCAATGACGCCCGCAATGACCAGCTTGAATGTGTCCTTGAGGAAGTCTGTCAGACCGCGCGCGCCGTAGCGTTTCTTGAGATTCTCGATCGGCGAAATCTTCTTCGCATCAACCTTGATCTTCTTGAACGAAAACGAGATCGACCGCTGGATCACAAGCGAAATGAGAACCACCGCAGCAAGCAGGAGGTATATCAGCGAGAAATGAATCAGCGTGCCCGAGAGCCAGGTGCGCGTGCGGGCACCGCCGGAGTCGAAGACATCGTCTGCAAAGGAATCTGCGTGGTACAGGATCGACGAAAAGTCGTTGAAGACGGCTTTGCCAACCGTGAACTGGAGAACGACACCGGCGATGAGAATGCCCACGATCAGGGCGAGGGCGTTGGCCTCCTTGGACTGCGGGACGTTACCATCTTCCCGGGCCTGCCGCTGCTTGGCCTCGGTGGCATCAAATTCCTTCTCGCCGCTATCATTTTCCTGCTCTGACATGGGCTAGCTCACATCCACCCGACGACATCGATGACGCGCTCTTTCCAGACCACCAGAAGGCCGATGATCGAAAGCGCCAGGAATATCATGCCGCCACCGATTAGCAGCGGGGCACCGACAAAGGCGACCATCAGCTGGGGCAGCGCCTTGTTGATGAAGCCAAGGCAGATATTGTAGAGCAGGTTGACCGCAACGAAGGGCCAGGCAAGCAGTACGGCGAAGCCGATGGCGGCCGAACACTGGTTGACCAGCATGCGCATATCCAGCGCCCAAAGCGCCCCTACAGGTATGTCCCCATATAGACGCAGCAGCGACGCGATGACGCTTATGTGGAAATCCGCTGACAGGAGAATTGCCGCGCCTGCAAGGGACAAGAGGTCGGCGACCATGGTCTGCGCCTCGTGCTCCATGGCAACGCCAATCAGCTGCGACAGGCCGATGGACTGGGAGATCAGCGTTCCGGCGATGCTGAGCATCCAGACGGTCACGCGCAGGGTCACGCCGAGGCAGAGACCGATTGTCAGTTCGCTGAACAGAATGGCGACAAAGCCAGAGAACGGCGACATGACGGGAATGCCAACCACGCCGGTCGAAGCGAGTGCCATCGAGACGCCAAGGAGGACGATAACGCGCATCTGGACCGGGATCGCCTGCTCGCCGATGCCGGGCATCAGGAAGACGACAAAGGACAGCCGCGCCAGCACCACCATGAACAGGCCCAGCCATCCGGCCAGCGGGCCCGCCAATGGTGCCAGTGCCTCCATCAGACAACGCCGATGATGTACGGCTTGGTCTTTGCGCTAATTTCCTCATAGGCCAGAACCGAGTTCCGGATACCCTTGCTGGCGAGCACTGTCTGAAGGAAGCGACGTCGGCGCGAAGAGGTGGCGACGGAAGCCATGACGCCCTTCTTGGCGGCCTCATTCAGCTTTGTCTGAACCTCATTGGTCAATTCGCCGAACATTTCAGGCGGCAAGGCAATGTCGCTGCTGCCATTCTCGCCAGTGACTTCGTACTGCGTGAATTTCTGCTCCCAGGCTGTGGAGAGTTGCACGAGCGGCAGGCGGCCCTGATCGTCCTGCAACCGGTCGACAATCTGGAAAGCGAGACGCTGACGCACAAGCTCCACCATGCGCGGCAGGCCGGGATTGGAGGTCTTGGCCTCGGCGATTGTCTCGATGATGAGGAAGAGGTTGCGAATGGACACGCGCTCTTCCAGGAGCAGGCGGACCACCGAGAGAAGCAGTTCGGGTGTGACCTTGCCGGGAATGTATTCGTCCAGGAATCGGCGATTGGAGGCGGCGCGATCATTGTCGCTCACAGTCGTCAGCGCATCGAGCGTATCCAAGAGGACCATGCGCGTGAATACGAGCGAGAAATTGGACTGGATGACTTCGAGCATGTGCGTTGCAAGCACTTCGATGGGCTCGACAACCGGAATGCCCGTCGCGGCAAGCTCCTGCTTCTTGCTGTTCGGAAGCCAGCGGGCGGCCGCCTTGTAGACCGGTTCCTTGACCTTCTCACCCTGTAGCTGGGGCAGCTGGTCGTCTTCCATGAGCGCCAGAATGGAACCGGGACGCAACATGCCGGAATCAATCCGCACGCCCTGAATGCGGATGCGATAGTCGTTCTTCTTGAGGGTCGGGTTGTCGGTCATCCGGATCGGCGGCAGCACGAAGCCATATTCTTCCGCAATGTAGCGGCGGATCTTGTGGATGCGGCTCTCAAAGCCGTTCTCACCGATCAGGACCAGGTTCACGAGGTCAGGTGCGACTTCCAGGTGGATTTCGTCGGCATGGATCGAATCGCCGAACACGATCGCTTTTGGCGTCTCGTCCTCGATGACAAGTTCGGTCGCGACTTTCGTCTCACGGTTTTTCTTGCGGACGAAGAATGATGCTGCCGCAAAGCCAGCCGACGCCGCCATGAATGGAATGAATGGAAGGCCGGGGAAAAGCGCGAACACAAAAAGGATACCGGCGACGATCATCAGGGCCGCCACGTTGCTGCCAAGCTGCGCCAGAAGCGCGAGATCGATTGCGCCTTCTTCGCGGCCCTTCGACAGGAGCAAGGCCGAAGCGACAGAGACAATGACGGCAGGAACCTGTGACACAAGCCCGTCGCCGACCGTCAGGATCGAATAGTTGCTGAGCGCCTGCGAGAAGCTGAGATGGTGAACCGTGAGCCCGATGCCGATGCCCGCGACAAGGTTGAGCGCCGTAATCATCAGGCCAGCAATCGCATCGCCCTTTACGAATTTCGAGGCGCCGTCGAGGGAGCCGAGGAAGCCCGCCTCTTCCTGTTCACGCTGGCGCCGCATCTTGGCTTCTTCATGCGTGATCGCGCCGACAGCGAGGTCGGAGTCGATGGCTAGCTGCTTGCCGGGCATGGCATCGAGAGCAAAGCGCGCCCCGACTTCCGCCATGCGGCCCGCACCCTTGGTGATGACCATGAAGTTGACGATCACGAGCACGCCGAAGACAACAAGGCCGACAAACAGGTTGCCGCCCATGATGAACATGGCGAAGCCCTCGATGACCCCGCCAGCGGCATCCGTGCCGGTATGGCCCTCACCAATGATCAGCTTGGTCGATGACACATTGAGCGCGAGGCGCAGGATCAGCGACGCCAGAAGCACGCTGGGGAATGACGAGAAATCCAGTGGGCGCTCGATAAATACGGCCGTCGCAAAGATGAGAATGGCAAACGCAAAGGATAGCGTCAGCCCGACATCCATGACCCATGCCGGAACGGGCAGGATCATGACCAGAATCACCAGCATCAAGCCGATTGCCAGCAAAGAAGTTGGCCTGGACAGTCCGTAGAGAATGGAAGTGTGCACTATATGACCTATCGGGCAATCAGCGGCAGTACCGAATTATTGAACAGGTCGAGACAGATCCTGGTCATGTATCCGAGCGAAAGAAAGAACACGATCACGACGACAAGAATCTTCGGAATGAACGTCAGGGTAATTTCCTGGATGGATGTCAGCGCCTGAAGCAGGCCAATCGCGAAACCGACAATCAGGGTAGCGACAAGAATAGGCATGGCCATCAGTGCGGCTGCCCATATGTGGGCGCGCAGTACCTCAAAGACCTCAGCTTCCGACACGGCCGACTCCCATGCCTAGACAGGCATCCGCAGCAGTTCCTGATAGGCTTCCACGACCTTGTCACGAATTGTGACGGCCGCATCCAGCATCAGTTCGGCATTCGCCAGGGCCGCCACCATTGCGTGGGGATCGGCGCCTGCAACGGCGGTCTGCATTGTCGAATTTTCCGCCTGCTGCAACGCCGTGCGAAAATCGGAAATGCCTTCTGCGACAGGGTTCTTGGCGGCTTCGGCCTTACCCGTCGCCTGAGCGCTCTCGGCAGGACGGGTGGTGTTAAGTGCCGTGTAGGCATTGAAACTGACTGTAGACATGTGTGTCGTTCGCCTCCCTAGCGACGCAGAATATCGAGCAGCGAGGAATACATGGAACGCGCCTGCTGGAACGCGTTCAAGTTGGCTTCATACGAGCGGTTGGCCTCACGCATGTCGGCCATTTCCATCACGAGTGAGACGTTCGACATGGTGACATAACCGTCCTGGTCGGCCATCGGGTGGGACGGCTGATAGTCGCGCTGGCCGGGTGACTCGTCGAGAATCTGCTTCATCGCCGCAAACGTATCTGCGCCGCCGATCTGCGGCTGCATGGCGAGAAGTTTCTTCTGGTAGCCGGGCGTGTCGACGTTTGAGATGTTCTCGGCCGCAACCGTGATCCGTTGCGATTCGAGTCCCATGCCGGCGACGGCTTGTTGCATGACTGCCTTGAGGGGATTCATTGTGTGTCCTCCTTACTCATCTCTTGCCGATTGCGGTGCGAAGCAGGTCGAGCGATTTGGTGTAAACTGTCAGCGCCATCTGGTGCTGGCCCATCGCGTCGGCTGAATTGAACAATTCCTGCTCGAGGCTGACCGTGTTGCCATTTGGCGCGGCGGGCGTATCGGAAGGATTGGTGCGGAACGTACCGTCGAGACCACCCGCCTCGCTGCCCAGCCGGACGCGCTGAAGGAAGGAATCGAAAGATTCAATTTGAGAGGCCTTGTATCCGGGCTGGTCGGCATGCGCGATATTGGTCGCGCTCACCTTCTGGGTCTCCGCCGCATGGCGGGCCATGGCGCTCAGGATCTGGAACATGGGAAGTTCTGTAATCATCGACCCGTCCTTTTAGTTAACCCCATCACAAGATTTGGTAATCTATATTAAGGAAACGGTTAATTTAGGATGAAGGTTCAGAGCGCTCTCCATGCAGGTTTCTCCCTCCTCACTACAACTCTATCGTCTTTGGGGCACGGTCACCGATGTGGCGCCGGGCATGATCAAAGTGGCTGGCGTCAGCGAACTCGCAGGCGTTGGAAATGAAATTGTCATAGAAAAACCGGGTATTACCGTTCTGGGGGAGATCCTCAACGTATCGGGCGACAGCGTCACCGCCCTGTTGTTCTCGCCTTGCGACGCCATCCGCATCGGCGATGCCGTGCAGATTGAACAGGAAGCAAGGGTCACTCCAGGGGACCATTGGCTCGGTCAGATCATTAACTATCGCGGCGACGTCACCGGACAGGGCGAATCGCTTTCTGAGGGAACTGAAGCAGGTCGCCGGTTGCACGCGGCCGCCTTGCCCGCCCATGCCCGGCGCGGGATCGGCCCGCGCCTGGATTCTGGGTGGATGGTAACCGATACAATGCTGCCGATCTGCCGTGGGCAGAGACTTGGCCTGTTTGCAGGCTCGGGCGTTGGCAAATCCACGTTCCTCGGGTCCCTCGCGGGTGGCATGGAGGCTGATGTCATTGTCATCGCCCTGGTCGGCGAACGCAGCCGTGAAGTGAACGAGTTCGTTCGCAACATCCTGCCTGCTGCCATCATGTCAAAGACCGTCGTGGTGGCCGCAACTGCGAGCGAACCGCCCGGCGCCAAGAAGCGCGCCGCCTATTGCGCCATGGCCGCGGCTGAATATTTCCGCGACCAAGGGCGGAATGTATTATTCCTGTTCGATTCAATCACGCGCTTCGCAGAGGCTCACCGGGAAACCGCGCTACTCGCCGGCGAAACCCCGGCACTGAACGCTTTCCCGCCCTCGACGGTCAGAGTGATTGCCGAACTGGCCGAACGGACTGGCCCCGGCACAGATGGCAAGGGCGACATAACGGCTGTCTATTCAGTACTCGTGGCCGGATCCGACATGGAAGAGCCTGTGGCCGACATGATACGTGGCATCCTGGACGGGCATATCATCCTGTCACGCGAGATCGCCGAACGGGGCCGTTATCCGGCGATCGACATCTTGCGGAGCGTATCACGCAGCCTGCCCCACGCCGCAACAGATGAGCAGAATATCCTGATCCGGGACGCGCGGCGCATGCTCGCACTGTATGAGGAAGTGTCGCCCATGCTGCGGGCGAACCTGTACGAGCCCGGCAAGGACGCGGAGGCAGACCGCGCGATAGGATTGTTTCACGCGCTCGACGGGTTTGCGGCCACGCGCAGCAAGGCCGGCATCAACGATGCGTTCGAACAATTGCGGGCTGTACTTTCAACCGAGACCCAAGCGGTGCCGATACAGGTTATGACACCTTGATCAGAGCAGGCTGAGGAACAGGTTCTGGCTGCTCTGGCTGCCGAGGCCATTTCCCAGCAATGTGAGTGCGGCCGATGCAGACGAGTAATTGGCCACGCCTTCCTTGATCGATTCCATGACATGGAATCTCTGGATGGCCTTGTCGATGATTTCAGGCGAGTCGAGCTCCGACATCTTGTTGATGCCGAATGTGCTCTGGAGCCGCTCCTGGAATATTTCCGCCTGGCGCTCGATCGGCAGCTTACGGATGTCTGATGGCAGGTTCATCGCGCCTTCGAGCAGCGTACGCACGGGCACGTTGGCGAGCATGCGATAGATCTTCGCTGACTCACTCGAGCTGGAGCCGACAATGCCACCGATTTCTGATTTGTAGTTGAGGCTGATGCGCATGTTGTCATCAACTTCGCCGACTGCTGCCTCGAACGCGGCCGCCTCGTATTCGGTCGCCATCGCCGAAACCGCCGCAGGCGACAGTGTGATCTTGCCGTCCACCGGCTTCATCGCATTCGCGAAGGCCGTATATTTGGGGTTATTAAGACGGGTAAGGAATGTGCTTTCCGGGTCAGAGACCTCACTCAGCACTTTATCGATAAACCCGCGTTTCCATTCTTCTCCGCCAAGGTCGTAAGCCGTGAGGGAGACGCGTAGAAGTCGCGTATCCTTCAGGAAATCTTCAACGGCGACGGGCTGGGAGAATTTCTCGATCAGATAGTCGCGGTCAAGCTGCACTTGCGGCGAGTCGGTATAGGATTTCAGCTGGCGATCATAGGTCGCCTCCAGGAATTTCCATCCGCTGTTACCGCTGAGGGGAATAACGGGCTGAAACATGGCCTAGGCGACCTTTGTGTCCGCCGGAGCTGACGCGCTCACGTGCGAGAGCAGCTGGCTTTCAAACACCAGCATTTGCCGCATGTGGCATAGCGCGGAATAGTAGTTTCCACGACTGATCATTGAGCGGAGTAGTGGCACCAGTTCAGGATCGATCACGCGAAAGACATCGAGAAGACTGGAACAGGCATCGTCGATGGCAGGAAGCGTGTCGGCTTCTTTGAGGTCGCCTGTTATCAGTAGCTGGACAGCGTAATAGACCTGCTTGACGGGCGTGTTGACGTCTTCTGGGCGAAGGGCGTCGCGGCAGCGCAGAACGCGCGCGTCGCCATCAGCGATCCGGATACGGGCCGGCTTGTCGCCGTTCTCAAGAACAGCACCGTTTACGATAAAACGCTCTCCGGGAGCGATCTTCAGGACAAGACCCGACATCAGGCAGCCACCTCCGTCACTGTCGAAACAGGAATGCCCGAAAGGCCGGCGATGATGCTCTTGTTGATATCTATGAGGTCTGCAATCCCGTCATTTCCTGCCAGCACACGATTGCTGCACTGACGAACGAACTGGGAGAGCGACACAAGGTTGCGCTTGGTCTCTTCGGGAAGCGTGTTTTCCGGATTGACCAGGTCTGTCGCGACGATGGTCCAGAGTTGCTGATTGCGATAGAGCGCGTCGGCCCATGCTTCAAGCGGCGGTGTCTCGACTGCCGCAACAGTCTCGAGCGCTTCGGTAATCTGGCGGAAGAGAGATAGCTCGATCTCTTTGGGACCGGCGGTACGTTGTTGGACTTCGCCGTAAGCCCTGAATGCCAAATGTTGCAAAGCGCCCTCCTGAACACCTTAGTAATGGGGTGACCCGGGCGCGTCCCACGCCCGGGTCGGGTAGTCGTATTAGCGGAACAGCGACAGAAGCTGCTGCGGTGCAGAGTTGGCGATCGAAAGCGCCTGAACACCGAGTTGCTGCTGAACCTGAAGCGCCTGGAGGCGAGCCGAAGCCGCTTCCATGTCGGCATCGGTCAAACCACCGATACCTGTCGTCATTGCGTCGACCAGGTTGTTCACGAACTCGCCCTGGTTCTCGATACGTTTCTGCGACGAACCAAGAGCCGATGCAGCGTCGATCGACGTTTGCAGAAGGCCTTCAATGGCTGTCAGAGCGGCGGTTGCACCTGCATCCGTCGTGACGTCGATCGTGGCCAGGTTACCAAGGCCGCCGGTCGTCGTACCAGCTGTACCGCCCGTCGTTGCTGTCGCTGTGACGGCAAGAGCTGCAGCCGAAGAGTTACCGATCGTGATCGTACCATCTGTGCGCGAGACAGAATAGTTCGTCTCACCGGTCGCCGAGAGGTATGTGGAGATCTGGTTGGCAAGATTTGCAGCAACCGAATCAGCGCTGTCCGACGAGCCTGCAACGTATTCGAACGTACGCTGACCAAGAGTGTTGTTGGTAGCAGAGTCGTTCAGAAGGATGCGGTAGCTGTTACCGTCTGCAACCGACGCGATGTCGATAGCCAGTGAGCCACCAGCACCAGCAGACGTTACCGTACCCGAGTTCACGCCCGAGGCGATGATCGTCTGGTCAGCGTTTGCAGTTGTACCAAAAGTAGCTGCAGTCGAGCTGTTGCTCAACGACAGGTCCTGGCGCTCAACGCTGATGTAAGATGCCGAAACCGTGCCGCTCGAAGAGCGATCAAGCGAAGCAAGGAAGTCAACGTCAGCAGACGTGCTGCCATCAAGCAGGTTCAAGCCGTTGAACTGAGCACCGGAAACGCTGGTCTGGATGCCTTTGGTCAGCTCGTCAATGTCAGCCTGGATCTTGTCGCGGTCAACGTTGCTCTGTTGGGCTGAAACAATCAGGTTCTTGATGGACTGCAGGTTCTCGGTGACGGCTTCAGCGGCCGAACGGGCAACGCCTACTGTCGACGAACCAAGGTTCAGCGAATCGGAAATCGTCTTGAAGCTTTCGACGTCGGTCGACATGACTGTCGAGATGGCCCAGATGGCCGCGTTGTCCTTGGCGGACGACACTTTCTTACCGGTCGAAATTTCGTTTTGTACGGTCGCAAGATTTTTGTTGATGTTGCGCAGCGTATCAAGCGCAACCATGGCGCTGTTATTTGTCAGAATACTGGACACAGTATGTTACCTCAGATTTTTTTCCACGAGCATCTCGTGGATTGATCAAACACGCGTCGTCCTGACAGTGAAAATCACCTAACCATTCTTTGGTCAGTAGAAACACAACTAGGGGCCTAGTGTGTAAATTGGGTTAACCAGTCAGGCCTTTTTGTGGAACTGACCGGTAACTTCCGTAAAGGGAACTTTTTGTCCGCGCCGGCCATACGATCCAACATATGCACTTGCATGCAGGGACTGCAGGCGATCAATCGCGTGACGAAGACCATTCCGAATGGCGTCGAAGTGTGCCGCATTCTCTTTTGCCGACTTTGCAATTGCGCGAAGGAGGCCCTGATGGTCTTCAATCATTGCGCGCAACTCCGGGTCTGCAAGAGCGCTCTCAAGGGAGGTTATCGCACCCAGCTTTTCATCCATGAGCGAGACGGCGTCGCGGGCACGCCCGGTGAGGAGCATGTCTTTCTCGATCGCCAGTATATCCTGAAGACGCGTCGCCTTATCGAGTATGGAATCCGTTGCGATGATTACTCATTCCCCTTGGGTGCGGCGATGCTGGACTCAACGGCCGCCGCGAGCCCCATCGGGTGCGTCGCGGCAAGATCCTTGGCGACAGCTTCGACCATATAGCGCGAGAAAGCCGACGCCGCCTCGTTGCCGCCCTGGGAGAAAGCTTTCTCGAGACCAGCGTGTGACAGCATCTCGGCCCACAGCATCTGCTCGAACCGCTGCCCGATGCTCTCTGCCGCCGTGGCGACCTTCTGGGTGGGGGTTGGATTGATCGGCGTTTGGGACACAACGCCGCCAATCTGCAAACCTATCGGGTCCGACATTTAAGGTTCCGCATTCAGATGACTGATCAAAGGGTGAATAAAATCATTTTGATTATTAACCTACTTTTTACGCGGCTTGGTTTTAATTTGGTTAATGCAAGACAGACCGGACCCGCAATGACATTCCTTCTTGAAACGGACTTCACTGCGCGTCGCTCTGCAGCGCCGGGCGAGACGGCCTCTCGCAGCCGTGGCAATGCGAAAGAAACCGGATCCGGTGCAGAATTTGCCCGGTCACTTGCTGGAGCTGATTCGGAGCAACCGGCGCAAGACACAGCCACGCAGCAGACCGGACCCAATAAGGATATTAAATCTGCCGCACGCCCTTTAGTAGAGCAGAGCCAGAGTGAGCTGCCGGCGCCAGACGCCGCCACAGCTGCAGACCAGCTCCCTGACATCAGAAGCGACATCATTGTCGACGGCGAAGCGGGAGAAGACGCCGAAACTGAGTTCATGTCGCCGGAAACGGACAAGACTGATGCAGCCTTGCAGAGCGATGATCCGGCGCAAATCGTTGTATTGAATACCGCTCCTGCCCAGACCCCGGATGACATTGATACGGCCAAGCCTTCGGACGCGATCGCCGCGGAGAGCGATGTTGCCGCTTCACCGCCCGCCGCAGTATCTGATGCCGAACGGCAAGCCCCTGACGCAGCAACGCCATCCGAGGCAGCAAACATGGCGCAGGAGCCCCCCTCTGAGGCCGTTTTGGAGGCGCCAGCCACTCAGTCGAGCGCGACGACGAACACCCTGGCACAGAGCGCGGCAGCTTCGCAGGCAGCCACGGCCACAGCACGATCCGAAAAATCCGTCAGCGCCCCTGCAGAGGCCTCTGACATCGCCGAGACAGCGCCGCAAACCAATGTACGACAGGGCGAAAAGCACCGCGCCGAAACACCGACCATGGAGGTCGATAGTACAGACAGCGCTGACTTCCTAACCGCCGCAACCGCCCAGAACGGCACTGAGCAGCTCGCAGCCGGTCACGGCAAGGCAGCGCCAGCAGATCCGGCAGCCATGGGCATGACAGCAGGCACGCTTAGCCCATCGGCGTCGCAATCGGCTACGCCTGTCGCCCCGCCTGTAATGACCCCCACCAACGCGCTCGTGGTGGCGACACCTGCAGAAGTCGTTGATATCATCTCTGACTCGCTGGCATCACCGGACGAGAAAAAGAACCACATATATATCCAGCTTGATCCACCCGAACTCGGCAGGGTGTCCATCGACTTCAAGTTCGATGCACATGGCCTTCAGCACGTTACCATCGTTGGCGAAACACCTGACGCGATGCGGCAGTTGAGACTGATGCACTTCGAGCTGGTGAATGCACTGGAGCGTCAGGGCCTGTCGAGCCAGAATATGTCCTTCCAGCAGCATCAGACGCCACAGGATCAGGGTCAGCAGACTGGCCGCGATACCGGTACGCCAGAGAGAGGCGCCACAGGCCAGACTTCACGCGCCACACCGGAACTCATCGCCCAAAACATCATTCAGTCGCGGCCGACATTGAGCGCCGGGCTTAACATCAAGCTCTGAGGAAACGTCCATGACCACAGTGAACGCCGCGACCGCCTACGCATCCAATGTGCCCACGTCGCCAACCGCGGAAGCCGAGACCGGATCGGAATTCAATACTTTCCTCAAGCTTCTGACAGCGCAGCTCCGCAATCAGGACCCTTTGGCCCCGCTGGATTCGACCCAGTTTGTCGAACAGCTCGCGACCTTCTCGTCGCTTGAACAGGACGTTAAGTCCAACACAAGCCTTGAGACGATCGCCGCCCGCATGGACGAGCTTTATGCAATCGCGGCAAGCCAGTGGATCGGCCAGACTGTATCGGTTGAATCGACCTGGGAGCCATTCACGGGTGAAGCCGTGGCTTTCGCCGTCGACATTCCCGAGAATGCCGGAACCGCCATCCTCTCGGTGAAGGACCAGGCGGGCAAGACCGTATGGACCAAGGAACTGGAACCCGGAACGGAGACATTCAGCTGGAGCGGGGAAAACCAGACGACGGAAGAATTGTCGCCTGCAGGCAACTACCAGTTCGGCGTGGAGATCTATATCAGCGATGAATATGCTGGCACAATTGCGCCACGTGTCACAGCAAGCTAACGCTCTCGGGGCGACAGCAATGCCGCGCGCCTAGAGTTCCTGCTTGGCCATATCAACGATGAGCACGTTTTCGATGCCAGTCGGAATGATCTTCTGCAGGTTCATCAGAACTGTCGCGCGTATCGACTCATAATTGTCGATGTTCGAAATCGCTTCCAGCGTCGTGCCATCATTGCTCAGCCCGATCAGCGTGGTCATGATGTTGTCACGGATCTTCGGCTCCATCGAAAACAGCTTTTGCAGGATGCTTGCATCGACTTCGAGATTTATGTTCAGTATGACGAGGCTATCGACACGCGCGTCCCGCATGACCGGGACAACGAATTCACGCGTGAACTTGAAATAGTCCACGCCCGACGGGGCGGCGCCCCCATGCGAGTCCTTTGCGGCGGAATCCTTCCCGTGGGAATCCTTGGCTTTCTCTTCCTTGCCATGCCCGCCCTTTTCCTCTTTGCCATGAGATTCCTTGGGCTTTTCAGCTTTATGCTTTTCCGCGCCGTCTGATGCGCCTCCCCCCGATGTCCGCAGAAAGTTGCCACCGATGCCGCCGGCAACGATGCAGATTATGACGATAAGCGCGGGGATAAGGTTTTTCATCATTGTACCCTAGAACGGCAGGACCTTGTCGATCATCCGGGGGACGAGCTTGCGTCCGCCAGCACCGGTCGTGTCGCCATCATTGACGTAAGAAAGCTGAGCGTCCGCAATCTTCTCGTAGGACACGGTATTGGTGCGCGTAATGTCCTGCGCACGGATAACACCCGCGACGCTCAAGTAGCGAACTTCGTTGCCGACGCGTGTCTGCTGATACCCCTGAATCACAAGGTTGCCGTTTGGCTCAAGCCCGACGACACGTGCAGCCAGGGTGAAAGCGATCTTTTCTGCCCGGTTTACGGCGCCAGCACCATTGAGGTTTGAATTGCGCTGATAATCGATTGCGGGCGAAACACTGGCAGCACCCGGCAGCGCCCGGTTGACCACTTCAGGCAATCCGAACAAGGCATCAACGCCAAAGTTTTCGCTTGAATCGCGACTGCGCGTCAAAGAGCTTTTCAGGCTTGCCTGATCGTCCATCTCAACAACAACCGTGAGAAGGTCGCCGACTTCTTTTGCCCTACGCATGCTGAGGAGGGCGTTCGGCGATGTCGCCCAAAGTGATGGATTGGTGCCGTCTGCACTTTGATCAACAGGTACGTTCCACTGCGTGGCGTATGACATATCGGGGAGCGCGGTTGGCGGCGGCGCGCTTGCACACGCCGTCATTGCCGTTGCCAGTATCGTTGTTGTGAAAAACGTTTTCATTGTGCCAGCACCCATCCGTTTTCCTGAACGATCCCCTGCACGAGCTGTCGGGATTCCTGATTGAGGACTGTCACAGATTCGTTCGCCGCGGCGTCTGCCATCGCGCGCCCTGTCGTCGTGATCTCGAGTGCGCCACTGATATATTTGACCGATACAGTCTGGTTGCGCTTCACGAGCATCGGCGCACGCGTATTGTTCGCCGTTACAGGCTGGCCGACATAGACCGTACGGCGCACTTCGCGGCCCAAGAGCGGGTCTGCGCCTTCAGCGACATCTCCCTCTTCGGTCACGACGTTGGCTTGTGAAACCCGGTCTCCGGCGCGAATGACTTCGGCGGCGACCAGCGATGAGGAATCGAACACAGTGGCTATCAAGCCTATTCCAAGTGCAGCGAGCGAGATCATGGCCCTACCTCAACCGTGTTGTCGCCGCGAGCATCTCGTCAGATGCCGTGATGACTTTGGAATTGAGTTCGTAACCGCGCTGGGCTTCGATCAGTTCGGAAATCTCTTTTACGACATCAACGCCCGAAGCCTCGATGAAGCCCTGGCGGATGTAGCCAGCGCCTTCCGTGCCCGCAACGACCTGGCTAGGCGGGCCTGAGGCCTCTGTCTCGCGGAAGAGGTTGTCGCCGACTGCTTCAAGGCCCTTCTCATTGACAAAGCGAGTCAGCGAGATCGCGCCGATTGCCTGGCCCGCGGCTGCGTTGTCAAAGTAGGCCACAACTTCCCCGTCACGACTGATCGAGATGCGGTTCGCATCATTCGGAATCGTAATGCCATCGGCGAGCGGATAGCCATCCATCGTGACGAGTTCGCCTTCGGCGCTGCGGTTCAGCTTGCCATCCCGCGTGTAGGCGGAGTCGCCAGACGGCAGGGTCACTTCGAGGAAGCCTGATCCGTCTATCGCAAGATCCAGTTCACCGCCGGTCTCCTTGAGGGCACCTTGCGTGATTTGCATGGAGACGGTGGACGGGCGCACGCCGGTACCGATCTGGATACCCGCAGGAACAACTGTTCCGACCTGCGAGGTAATTGTGCCGGGCGTAAGGTACTGTTGGTACATCAGGTCCGAAAACTCGGCCACGCGCGGCCGATAGGCCGACGTGCTCATGTTGGCGATGTTGTTCGAGATAACATCGACACGCATTTGCTGCGCCGCCATACCCGTTGCTGCAATCTGTAGGGACTTCATGTCCGTCTCCTCTCCTTAGCCATCATGGTCTATCGTTCGCGCACAGCTGAAATAAGCTGCCCTATGCGCTTGTCTTCCGTCTCAAGAAGCGTTTGTCCGGCTTCGTAGGCGCGCTGGACTTCGATCATGCGCGAAACCTCCAGGACCGGTGAAACGTTGGACTGCTCGAGTGCTCCCTGAACAACGCCAAATTCCTTTGCCGGAACAAATCCGCCTGCGGCAGAAAAGTATGTGTTTGAATCGCGCATCAGGTCACCCTCGGGAATGACAATGGCGACCTGGTCAATCTGCAAGCCATTGGCTGAGATTGTACCGTCGCCAGATATCGCTAAATTCGTGGCCTCAGGGGGAATTGTTATGGGGCCGCCACCGGCATTCAGAACATTGCTTCCATTCATGTCCATCAAGGTGCCATCGGCCGACAGCTGGAAATGCCCGGCGCGCGTCAGGCGCGTACCCTGCGGTGTATCGACCGTGAAATATCCCTCGCCCTGAACTGCGAGGTCAAACTGACCGCCGGTTACTTTCAGCCCACCCTGTTCCATCTCGAAGGAGTGGCCGGCCAGGCTTCCCATTGACAGTGAGGAGGTATCCGAGCCGGTATTGACCAGGAACTCGGCAAAAATGGCACGGTCTGTCTTGTAACCCGTGGTGCTGGAGTTCGCGAGGTTGTTTGAAACAACCTGCATTTCCTGCATCAGGCCGTGTTGACGTGCGAGTGTGGCGTAAATCGCATTGGACATCAGTTTCCCCCTCCGACCGGTGCTGAAGATCCGCTGACACGGCTGAATATGGCTGGCGCTTGTGAGACGGAAACCCTGGACTGGGACGAAGGCCCCTTGCGGACCATCCTCCGCATGCCGGCCACCCGCTCAACGCGCCGCTCGTGCTCATCACCTGTCAGCATGCGCGCAGCGGTGTAGACCCATTCAGATACAATCCAGTCGCCAGCGATCGCGTCTTCTTCGATGAGCGCCAGAATGGTCTCTGGCTCGATTTCGAGGCGATCCTCATATATTCTCAAGCGCTCTGGCGCGTGCGTGCGAATGGCGCTGCGCGCCGCGAGCAGGTTGAGTGATTTATTGGTGACATATTTATCCGCCAGGCTCAGGACCGCATCATAGTCCTGGCGCCGGAAAGCCAGCTCCGCGCTTTCGGCGGCAAACTCATCCGTCATAGACACGCCTTCTGACAGCTTCTTCGCAAGGTCACGAAAACCCAGATGAACTGCCTTCCCCGATGCGAGGCTGAAGAGCGCGTCCCGGCTGAGCTCGCCCGCAAGGATGTCCGGCGTCTCGATCATCGCGTCGATTGCTGCCATATTACGCATCGGTTCATCGCTCTCAAGATCGCGATAGAGACTTGCCGTCAGTTGTCTTTTGACCTCTGCCTGTGCCTCAGGATTCTGAAGCGCTGGGAGCGCGGCAAGCTTAATCAGCGGCTTGTAGCTTGACCGCGCGCTCAACTCTCTCAGGGCATATTGCAGACTGGCAGCGAGTTCCTTGTCGCTGCTGATGTAACCAAATTTCTGCATAAGATCGCCAAGCAGCACTTCTTCAAAGGCGGGGTTCACTGGCACGTCATGGCGCGCCATTGCAGCAAGTGCTTCTTCCTGAAATTGCGGGCGCCGCAGGAAGCTCTCGACGGTCTTCCGCGCTGCAGAACTACCTCCATCCATTTCGATCAGGGCACGGGCAAACTGCAGCTGCGGTGAATTGGCGAAATCCGCGTCGTTGAAATCAGCGATCAGTTTCTGGGAAAGCGCGCTGGCTCCGCGCTCTTCCAGGTTCGGGACGCTTAACATGGTGAAATCAATGCGCAGGCGCAGCGGAAGCTTGCGAAAGTCGGATAGCGCGCCCTGCAGACGGGCAACCCCTTCCCCGCTCCCCGAGACCAGTTCAGCGGCAGCCAGCCATATCGCCGCATCCGATTCACAGGATGCCATCTGGGAGAAGAAGTCGACATCCGGTGCACGACGATTTTCCAGCAGGTCGGCTAGCTTTCCCAGTGCAACTGCTTCAGCGCCAGGCGATAGCTTGAGTACCATCTGCGCTTCTGAATACAGGCCTAGCGCTATATAGGTTTTCGCCAGATCAGAACCAGAAGGCGATGGATGGCTTTCATCGCCATGGCGGCTGGTGGCCTCACGCGCTTTGTAGAGCTGCTGGTACTCGGTAATGTCCTTGTATGCGGTGAAATCAAACGCACCGATCGCTTCGCATGCACTGTAAGTGCGTTCAGGCTTGCGCACAGCAGCAGGGGAATTGGTCACGAGCTGCGCTGGCTGGTGATCGGAATGCGTTTCTTCAGTGACTGAGGGCTCTGCCCCGGACCCCTTTGGTGTCAGGATACCTTCCTTGATCGCGCCCTGAACGAACAGCTCAAGGTCGGAAGAGAGATTCGATTCACGTTCTGCCAAGTCAGGCGTCCCTGCATCCGGCTCAACCGCAAGGCTCTGGGGAACCAGGCAGAGGCTGAGCATCAGGATGAAGGGATAACGCTTCATGCGGCGCGTTTCATGCTGCGTATGGCCTGATCGACCTCATCATAGGTCGGGCGGACACGGGATGGCGCATGGCGCCGCGCAACTTCAACACAGATATTGACCGGGTTGAGATGCAGGTTCGACACGAGGATCTCACCAATCATCGCGTAGAAGGAATGTTCTTCCACACGGATATCTTTTACTTTCTTGGCAAACGGACCGACGAGGCCATAGGCAAGGAAAACGCCGAGGAATGTGCCGACGAGCGCGCCGCCGATCATGCCGCCGAGGATTTCAGGTGGCTTGTCGATGGATGCCATCGTCTTGATGACGCCAAGCACGGCCGCGACAATACCGAGTGCCGGCAAGGCATCAGCCATATTCTGAAGAGCGTGCGAGCCGTGGAGCTTGTCTTCGGCCAGCTGGTCGAGCTGCTTCTGCATCAGCTCTTCGACCTGATGCACATTGTCGAAGTTCATGATCATTGAGCGGATCGTATCGCAGACCAACTCGATCGCGGAGTGGTCCTTCAAAATGCGCGGGTATTTGCTGAAGATGCTTGATTCACCGGGCGCCTCGATGTGCGCTTCGACTTCGACCGGGTTCTGCTTCATCAGGTTCAGCAGCTCGTGCATCAGGCAAAGCAGATCCTGGTAATCTGTCTTCTTCCATTTTGCCCCGGTAAACACGGACTTGATGTCGCCCATGGTGTGCTTGACGGTGTTCATGTCATTACCGGCAAAGAAGGCGCCGAGCGCAGCGCCGCCGATCATCATGCCTTCGAAAGGCAATGCATGCATAATGATGTCCATCTTGCCGCCAGCAAGAAGGTAACCACCGAAGACCATAACCACGGTTATAATCAGTCCAAATATCGCATTCACCCCGGAACTCCCTATCTCTGCGCACACGGCGCAGGGCGCTGTCACAAATCAACTATCTCACGAGCGAAGTTGCTAGATATTGGCGTATGAAGTTTAACGGCCCTTTGCCGCTTCCACACGCCCAGCTCTCCCAAGCCGATATCGACACTTCCATTTATTGTTTCTGCGCTGAGCGAAAGACGGTTCGCATCAGCATTGGCAAGCGGCAGCACATTGCCAACTTCAAGTCGCGAACAATCAGCGATTGTCAGCGTCATGCGCTCCAACACCGCATCAAGCGATATAACCGACGCCCGCACGGACTCACTAAGTGACTTCGGCGTTTGCTGGCAGGCCTGTTGTTTTCTGGCCTCTTCATTGCGCTGCGCTGCCTGCGCATGCTGCTGCACAAAATCCAGGCCGAACATAATCGTCAGGGTTGAAACACCCTCTCCGAACTGAAGCTCCAGATCCACACGCAGATATCGGCTGGCCGTATCAAAACCGCCAACAGAGGACACGCTGTCACAAAGCGGAGATTTTTGAGAAACTGTGTCATGCCCGGCAAGCCCGCCGCCGATTTTTTGCCAGAGCGTGACGGACGTCTGTTCGCACAACAGTTTCAGGAACAGGGCCGACGCGTCTGCGAGGCTTTCGACGTCCTGATGAAGGCGCGCAGCCGCGCACTGAACTGCAATGCGATTGTCGAGCGTAATGGAGGCAATCCCGGGCGACATGTCGGAAGCCATAAAGAAGGTAAATGGATCATCCAGAATATCAGCGGCTGCACTTGCGCCAATTGCGCGGCGTGCCACGATCTTTATTCGGCTGTCTTCACCCAGATTCGCGTGCGCCCATGCCTCAGCATTAGACTGCATCTGATCCCAAAACGGACGCAGATTAGCGATGGATGGCGGGACACCAGCCCCCGCTTGAATCTTTTTCCGTAGAATCGCGGACACGAATCACCTGCAACTAGAGGGATAATAACCCTACCAATTGGTGACTGACCCGTTGAAAAAGCATTAACGGGAGACCCAAAGTTAAGCATTGTAGAAGCAATGATCCTTCATTGGTCTTTGGTAAACGTGTCCCAACATTGAACTGGCGGGACCTATGGAAATTCAAAACGCAGCTATCGTGCAGCCCACGATCATCAAGCGCCGACGCGTGGTGAAAGCCGCCGAGCATCACGGTGGCGCGTGGAAAGTTGCGTATGCAGACTTCGTGACAGCCATGATGGCGTTCTTCCTGCTGATGTGGCTGCTGAACGCCACGACAGAAGAGCAGCGCAAGGGCATCGCCGACTATTTCAGCCCGACGATTCCGATCTCCCGGATATCCGGTGGCGGTTCGGATGGCCTGAACGGGTCGTCGATCATGACCGAAGACACTTATGCCCGCATGGGAACGGGCGCTGCCCGCAAGGAAACCGTTGCCCGCCACAGCGAAGGCAAGGAGGATTCAGAGAACAAGATTGCCGCAGAACTTCAATCGCTCAAGCAGTCCATGAGCGCTGATGGCAAGCAGCTTTCGGAGCATATGCTTATCAAGATGTCGCCAGAAGGCCTGGTGCTCGAGATTACCGATTCCGAAGATGCCCCCCTCTTCCCGGTTGGCCGGAGCGACCCTTCGGAACTGTTGACAGGCATGCTCGGCCAGGTGGCAAAGTCCTTCGCCACATTCGAGAACGACATCAAGATTGTGGGTCATACGGACAGTCTGAGCTACCGTGACGGTGCATCATACGACAACTGGAACCTGTCATCTGACCGGGCCAATGCCGCACGCAAGCTCTTGCTCGCCGCCAACATGAACCCTAGCCGGATTCTTGAGGTCTCTGGCAAGGCGGACACTGACCCACTTATCCAAGGGGATACGTCGGCACCGCAAAACCGCCGGATCTCGATCACCATCCTGACTCGTTAACAAAACGGGCCAATCGGTTATACGCTCATTAACTATCAACGCTTAATTTTGGTTGCTATACCTTTGCAGGAGCAACCGTAATGAGCATCTCTTCGTCCCTGAACGCTGGCGTCATGGGGTTGAACGTCAACTCCGCGCGGCTCTCGACAATTTCAGACAATATCGCGAACTCTTCCACTGCCGGCTATAAGCGCAGCCAGGTTGATTTTTCGAGCATGGTCATTCAGCAGAGATCTTCCGCCTACGCCGCAGGCGGTGTGCGTGTCGATACATTCAAGGACGTTGCCGCGCGCGGCTCGCTCGTCTCGACGGGCAGCGCCACAGATATCGCGGTTTCGGGTCGCGGGCTCCTTCCGGTTACCGACACAAGCGGTTTGACGTCGACCGCCTCCAACAGAAATATGATGCTGGTGCCAACCGGATCGTTCTACGCCGACGAGAATGGCAACCTTCGTACACAGAGCGGCCTGTTCCTGCTTGGCTGGCCCGCCAACTCCTCGGGCGAAGTCGGAAACGTCAGCCGCAATAGCGGTGTAAACCTTGCGCCCGTGAACATTTCGACGTCGCAGTTTACCGCAACGCCCACAAGCGAAATGGACCTCGGCATCAACCTGCCTGCCGACGCAACCAACGCCGGCTCCACAACAGGTGACTTCAACTTGCCCGTCGAATATTTCGACAATCTTGGGCGCGCAAACACGCTGACCTTCCAGTTTACACCGGTTGTTCCGGCGACCGGGGCAAGCAATCAATGGCAAGTCGAAATTTTCGACAGCGCCGGCGATCCTGCGGTCTCAATTGGCAGCCTGGCGCTCGAATTCAGCGACGCCCCTGTCTCAGGCGGCCGCATATTGACGGCAACAGCAAGCGGTGGCGCAACCTATGACGCTGCAACAGGCGCCATTGCGCTCACACTGCCCCACGGTCCCGTGTCAGTAAACATTGGTCGCCCCAATGACAGCCAGGGCATCACGCAGCTCGCGGCTCCATTCTCGCCAACGAACGTTTCCAAGAATGGCGCACCGATTGGAGATCTCAAGTCGGTTGAAATCGACGACCAAGGCTTTCTGCAGGCCGTTTACGATACAGGTTTGCGTCGCACACTCTATCAGATACCCGTAGGAGACGTGCCGAACATGAACGGCCTTCAAGCGCTGGACAGCCAAGCCTACAAGGTTTCCGGTTCGAGCGGCAGCATGTACCTGTGGGATGCAGGCGCGGGGCCTGTCGGCGCCGTCGCTGGTTACTCCCTGATGGAATCCACGACCGATATCGCCGCCGAGCTGACCGACCTGATCGAGACGCAGCGGGCCTATTCTTCAAATGCCAAAATCGTCCAGACCGTGGACGAAATGCTGCAGGAAACGACCAATCTGAAACGCTGATAGCCAGCGTTAAAAGGCGACCGCACACGTGACCCTGACCAGTGCCATCAATTCAGCAAAAAGCGGCCTTCAGATAACAAGTCTGAGGGCCGACATTGCTGCGACCAATGTCTCAAATGCTTCAACGCCCGGCTATGTCAGCCGGACGCTGGTCGTATCGGAGAAACGCGTTGGTGATTCATCGGCGGGTGTCCAGGCCATCGGCATATCGCGGTCGCAGAACTATGCACTGACCGCCGAACGCCGGAGCCTGACCAGCGATTACGCGCAAGCCGACATGCTGACATCGACATGGAAAACCATATCATCCCGCATCGGCGACTCGTCAGAGGGCACCGGGCTGTTCAAGGCATTTTCCGGATTTGAGTCGACCTTGTCAGACCTCGCGCTGTCACCAGAATCCAGCTCGAATGCATCTGCCGTGCTCAGGTCGGCCAAATCCATCGCGCAGGAATTCCACGACCTGTCGCAAATGGTCGACAGCCTGAGAGCTGAAGCAGATCACGAAATCGCCAATGGCGTCGACATCGTCAATACAGCCCTGCAGACTATCCAGGACTTGAATGGTCGACTGTCGAGCATCGACCGCTCGTCCAGCCAGGCGGCGGGGCTGATTGATGAGCGTAATCGCGCGCTCGACACGATCTCCGAATACATGCCGGTCAAGGCAGTTGACCGCAATTACGGCATGATTGATGTCGTGACCCCGGAAGGCGTGTTCCTGCTTGAGGGTACGGCGCGAACCATAGAATTCAATCCAACAGCCGCTTTCGCCCAGGGTGATACATTGGCCAGCGGCACCCTGTCTGGAATGACGGTGGACGGCATTTCCATTACCCCCGGAACGTCCTCATATGGAGCCGTATCGAGCGGACTGTTCGGCGCGCTCTTCACGCTGCGTGACCAAGACCTGCCGACAGTTGGCGCCCAACTCGATGCACTGGCCGGTGACCTGATAACGCGCATGTCCGATGATGCGCTCGACCCAACCAAGACGCCCGGAGAGCAAGGGCTCTTTGTCGATTCGACAGGCGCTGGAGGAATCGGTCTTGCCAGCAGGATCGCCGTCAATGCGGCGATAGACCCAGATCAGGGCGGCGGCACCTGGCGGCTGCGCGATGGTCTCGGCGCCACCACGCCCGGCCCGACCGGCAATACCACAATCCTTACCGGCCTAGTTGGCGCATTCAAGTCTGCCAATGGGGTCAATGCCGCCGGCATCCAAGGTTCGTTTTCCTCCGTCGAGATGGTTGCACAGTTCGCCTCGCTTGCGGGGCAAAGCCGCGTCCAGAATGAAACGGTCCTGTCTTCGACAGCGACGCAGCATACAATGCTGCTGCAGGCCGAGCAGGCGCAAAATGGTGTCGATGTGGATAGTCAGATGCAGGACCTTCTGCTGATCGAGCAGGCCTACGCAGCGAATGCCCGCGTAATCGAGATCGCGAGCCAGATGCTCCAGCGGCTCATGGAGATCTGATATGCTTCGGTTCCTGCCCTCCGCCAGCCTGCTTTCAGCCTCGGGTCTCAGTCCTGAGATTACGTCCCTGCGCGAGCGCTTGGCCACCACGTCCAAGGAGACCGTCACAGGTCGATACGAGGACATGACCCAGCACTTGTCGGGTCGCATCAGCCAGGCCATGCTCGGTCAGAAGGCGCTTGACGACATTGAACAACAAAGTGTTCGCCTGAACATTCGCGAAGGCCGGTTGGAACTCACACAGCGCAGCCTTGAAGTCGTCCAGACCAGCGCCAGCGGCCTCTCAGCGCGTATGCAGGCAGCCCTCGGCTCTGAAGACGCGGCCTCAAAAGCCGCTACCGCACGGGATTCCAAGGCGGCGCTCAATGAGACATTTTCGGCGCTGAACGCCCGCCATGGTGAGCGCTATCTTTTCTCCGGCGACGCCGCCACAAACCCGCCTTTTGCGTCGGTCGATGACCTCCTGACAGATATCCGTCAGATCGCACTTGCAGCGACGGACACCGCAGACTTCGCAACGCAGCTGGATACCTATTTCAATACGCCGACTGGCGGATGGCGAACGAATATCTATGCCGGAACGGACACGGCCTCCGACCCTGATTCAGTGCCCGGCACACATGACAGTATCGTGCAGATTGTCTCCGGGCTGGCTGTGATGGCGCTTTCGGGCCCCGACGAAGCCCTGCCCATTTTGGGTGCCGGAAGCGACTCCGTCTATGCTGCCGCCCAAAGCGTATCGAACGGTCAGACAGCGTTGACGAATTTGCGGGCATCCGTTGGCCTTACACAGGCTCAGGTCGAAACAGCCAAGGACTCGCTCAGTGTAGAAAAGACGGTCTTCACCGCTGCGTTTAATGAACTGACGGCGCGCGATCAATATGAAGCCGCGGCCGAACTCAAAGAGCTCGAAAGCAGTTTAGAGGCATCCTATTTGCTCACTTCGCGCCTCGCCAATCTGACTCTGCTCAATTTCCTGAGGTAATGCCATGAAGCGTTCTCCACGACTGAAGGCCCTTCTTGCGGCTATCCTTTTTGCCTTGCCCATGTCGGCGGCAGCGGAGCCCCGCATTCGCGACATCGTGGATGTCGAGGGCGTCCGCGAGAACGATCTCGTCGGATATGGTATTGTTGTTGGCCTGAACGGAACTGGCGACTCGGTGAAAAAATCGCCGTTCACCGAAGATTCGCTCTCCTATATGCTCGAGCGCCTTGGCGTGAACGTGCAGGGAGAGGACATCAAACCTAAGAACGTTGCGGCCGTCCTTGTTACAGCGACTTTCCCTTCTTTTGCCCGCAATGGTTCGACCATTGACGTAACCGTGGCCTCAATCGGCGATGCCAAAAGCCTTGAAGGCGGTACGCTTATTCTGACGCCGCTTAAAGGCGCCGACAATGAAGTCTACGCCGTCGCCCAAGGCAGCATAATCGTTAGCGGAATCAACGTACAGGCAGCTGGCGCCAGCGAATCGCGCGGCTCACCGACCACAGGCGGGGTGCCAAATGGTGCCCGCGTGGAGCGTGAAATCAATTATGACTTCAACGACCGCAACATCGTTACACTCGCATTGCGCAATCCCGACTTTACGACGGCCGCCAGGATTGAAGACACGATCAACAAGTCCGTGGGCTTCCAGATGGCCTCGATGCGCGATTCCGGCACGGTCGACCTGGACCTTCTGCAAGTGACGGACTCCCCTTCCCGCGTGCTCGCCAGTATCGAAAACCTGGCCGTCGCCGTTTCAACACCTGCGCGGATCGTTATCGATGAGAAATCGGGCACGATTGTTCTGGGTGAAGATGTGACCATATCGAAAGTTGCGATTGCCCAAGGCAATATCTCGATCAAAATCGTCGAGTCGCCAATCGTCTCCCAGCCCAATCCGTTCTCGCAGGGCGAGACCGTTGCCGTGCCGCGCTCGCAGATCACAATCGGAAATACGGGCAATGGCAACATCGCCATGCTCGATCAGAATGTCTCCCTGTCCCAGCTTATCAGCGGCCTGAATGCACTGGGCGTGTCACCCCAGGAGATGGCGGATATTATCCGGGCAATGAAAGCTGCCGGCGCAATCCACGCCGATCTGATCGTTCGGTAAGAGCTATTGGAAAGCCTCAGTCTTCGGCAGCAGGGGCCGGCGTCTCAAGCGTAATCTTGCCGCTACGCTTCATGGTCATGAGCATGCTCAGGAATTCACGCTGTACCAGCTCGCCCTGGTCTGGTGACACGGCCTTGGCCTCGGCGAGTTCCTCACGAAGCTTGTCGGCCAGGCGGGAGGATATGTTGCCCAGCAGGAATTCCGCAACCTGGGGATATGTACCTTGGAGACTGCTCAGCAGCTTGATCGAGGTTGGCTCGTCCAGCTCGCGGAAAACGACAGGCACACCATTCTTGGGCAGCATGTCCGGCAAGCCTTCAATCGTGAAGAGTGACTTCTGGATGCCCTGCAGTTTGTCCTCATGTGACGTCTCGAGGAACTTGACCAGTGTGTCGCGCTTTTCAGTCGGCAGGAGGCTCAGCAGTTCGCCAATTGCGGACAAGTGATCCTCATTTTCCTCAGAGCCTTCGGTTTCATTGTTGAGGAATTCCATCTCGATCATGCGCGCGAGAACCTGGTCAATGCCCGGATCCGCTTTCTGGGCCTGCACCATAAATCCCATGGCTGGTGCCAGTTTGGCGTCATCCATAAGCCCGAGGACTTCAGATGCGATGCCGAGCTCCATTTTGCGCAAGATAAGCGCGATGATGTTGGGAGATAGCCGTCCAAGATACGCAGCGATCTGACGTGGCTCGCGGCGCGCGAAACGCACCCAGGGATCGGCGGACACTTCAGGTGTCCCGGAGATCGCCTTGCTGGCTTTCTCGTCACCCATGATCATCGCAAGCCGCTCGGAATCGAGGACACCCGCCAATACTTCACGCGCCTTGTCGCGCCCGCCGCGCAGCGCGCCATCCGAGCCGCGCAAATGGGTCAGAAAGTCGATCACAATGGCGACAATCTCGTCTCGCGCAACGAATGAGATATTTTGCAGGGCGACCGCCACCTTGGCCAGCGCTGCGTCATCCAGTTTTTCGACAATCGGCTTTGCCGCAGCCTCACCGAGCATGGTGATGATCACCGCTGCGCGCTGCGAGGGCGTAATGCTCGATACCGGGACAAGCCGGGGCGTGACGGGCTCGGGCGTCGTCGACAGTCGCGTCGCCAGTTCCGTGCGGGGCTGCGTGCTCATCCGGTATATCCTCTCAACACCGCTTCGGTGATCTTAAGCCAACCATCAGCCAAAATGAAGAATCCAAGCTTAAACGGAAGAGAAACAACTGTCGGCGGGACCATCATCATGCCCACCGCCATGAGGACCGATGCGACGACAAGGTCGATCACCATGAAGGGCAGGAAGATAACAAAGCCGATCTGGAACGCATGCTTGATTTCCGACAGCATGAAGGCTGTCGCCAATAGTGAAAATGAGGGCGCTTCGCCTTCGACGACAGGCCGGTTCACCGCGTCACCGAGCACAGCGATTGTCTCCGGCTCGATGCGGCGCGACATGAACTCGCGAAAGGGCCCTGTCGTGTCCACCCAGGCCTGCTCCTCGGTCGAGACACCATCCATATAGGGTGAGATTCCCGTCTCCCACGCATCCTTGAAGACCGGCTCCATGACAAAAAAGGTCAGGAACATGGCCAGCGCCATGATCATCATGTTGGGGGGCGCCTGCGGGACACCGATGGCCTGACGCATGAATGAAAAGACGATCACCATGAAGGGCAGGCACGTAACCATCATGGCGATGGCAGGCACGAGGCTCAGCACAGAGATCAGCAGGAAGAGCTGGATTGTGGAGCGGCTTAAGCCCCCTCCCGCACCATTCAGGACGTCATCAAGCCCTGTTATCGGAGCCGTCGGCGCGCCTTGCGCATACGCGGCCGTTGCCGCGCAGGCAAATGCCGCAATCAGGATTACCAGAAAGCGATAGACGCCGACGCTCCTAAGCGATGGCATCGCCTGCCTGCTCTGATATTTCCGTGATCTTGACGCCCAGTGAGCCGTCTTCGGTTTCGACCAGCTCGCCTCGCGCGATCAGTTTGTTCTCGATGGATATATCAACCGGATCGTCAATTCGCGATGTCAACGGCACAACCGATTCCGGTCGCAATTCCAGAATTTCTGAAACGCTCAACCGGGCCTGACCGATCGAGACAGTGACCGTGACCGGCACATTGAAGATCGAGCGCCGGTACTTGTTCGCGTTCGATGTTTCGCGCCGGTCAGTCTCGGGTTGATGAATTTCTTCCGGGTTTGCCATGCTTTTACTCTTTGATCGGGGATTGAGGGGAATCCAGCTGGGCGAGGCAGGCAGTCAGTAGCCCATCGAAATCGAAAGTGACGCCGCCTGTTTCCCAGGAGACTTCCACGCGGGAGCTTTCTTCTGGGCTGGCCGTGACAACTGCGCAGCGCTCACTCAGTGATGGCGATGCCGCAACCAGCTCACTCAGCTTGTCTGCCAGAAGCGATTGCGCCCTGATCTCAACGGCGGGCGCGTTAGATGGCACCATCGCCCCCAGATGCTGGCCAATCTCGTGCGCCAGAAATGACCGCGACAGTTCCGGGAAGAGGCGTGCAGCGATGGCTTGCGTCATCTTGATGGTTTGCTGACGCGATTCTATTTCAAGCCGTTCGATTGTATCGGAAAGCGCCGCCATGACGATCTCGACATCAGCGAAATCTGGATGAACCGGCGGCTGCACTTCAGGCTCTGGTTCTGTCGCAGGCGTCAGTATGACTTCCGGTTTTTCAGGCTCTGGCTCTGCAACCGATTCCTGCCTGAGCAGTATGCGTCGCGCATTGGAAGAAGGCGCGGGAGCGTCGGTATCAAATCGCGGCAGCGTGGCGAGGAAGGCTTCACTCATTGACTGCCGCCTTGCGGTCTTCGCTCAACCATTCCTGCAGGATGGCTGCGGCATCATCCTGACGGGTCGACGTATAGTCTTTCAAAGACAGGAACGGATCCGCCGTACCATCAGCGCCAAGCGCAAAGGGGTCGCCTGCGCCGCCAATGCCGCCTTCCATTGCGGGCTTCTGGCTAAGCAGAGGCCGGATCACACCAAAGGCCAGCACGATGACCACAATGCCCAAAACGAGGATCTTGATACCCGACCACATGTAGCGCTCCAGAAGCTGCTGCACGAAACTTGGCGCTTCGACCATTTCCGGCTCGGCAAGGGTCTGGAAGGGCATGAATTCGACCGTCAGGTCGTCACCGCGGCTTGTATCCAACCCAGCGCCTGAAATGATCAGTTGCTTGAAGTCGGCAGCCATCTGTTCGGTCAGGGTCGCCGCATCGGCCGCCGCAGGATCAATGCCGAGAACCTGGTCGTTGAGAAGGACAGCAATCGATATGCGCTCAATGGCGCCCGGCATGCGTTCGGATTCCGTACGCGTTTCGTTGATTTCGTAGGAGACGGTTTCATTGGAATTACGTGCAGTGCTGTTGGAAGAACCGCCCGGAGCATCATTTGCCTGAGGCAGATTACTCGCCGCCGTGATGGCGGCAGATGTTCCGCCACTCGATTCGCTGACATCACCCGTCGACCGGTTGCGGACGACGCGCGAGTCCGGATCATAGGTCACGGCCGATGTGCGCAGGCGCTCATGGCTGACGTCCACAGAGACCGACACGCGGGCATTGTTTGGACCGACGCGGGCCTCCAACAGGCGCATCACCTTCTGCTCCAGCATGCCTTCCTGCGTTTCCGCCTGGATGCCGGGTTGATCGGCCGTGTCATTGCCCGGGCCGGCGAGGATGCCTTTTTTTGAATCGATGACCGCGACTTCGTCCGGGCTCATACCGGATATGGCCAGCGCGACCAGATACTGGATCGCCTGAGCCTGCCCGCCGGAGAGGTCATACTTGGTCGAGAGCGTGACCGAAGCGGTCTCCTTGGGTGCGCTGCGCGAAAAGCCGCTTCTGAGACTGGCGCCGATGTGCACCCTGGCCGACTCGACCCCCGGAATCGCAAGGATGGTGCGGGTCAGTTCGCCTTCCTTGGCGCGCCAATAGGCCGCGTTATACATTTCCGAGGTGACGGAAAAACCGTTCACATTGTCGAGCAACTCATAGCCTTGTACGGATTGTTGCGGCAGGCCCGCTTTCGCGAGTGAAAAACGAACTGCGTCGCGATCCCTTGCGCCCACGAAGATCGCGTCGCCGCGGATTTCATACGGTGTGCCGCGCTTTTCAAGTTCCTCAATGATCTCACCTGTCGGCGCCGGCTCAAGACCGGAATACAGCAGAGACATCGGCTGTTGCGTCGCGCCGCGCACGAGAAAGGCCATAGCCAGTGCAACGCCAAGGACAGCCACCCCAAGCATGATTTGCCGCGACAACGGCAATCCTCTCAAGGTTGAGATAAAACTCATAACCCACCAACTCCCGCCTGAACCCTAATTCCCGGTATTGGTTAATTTATTACGGGTAATTGTTAACGGTTCCTTTACCCCAACATTTGTTTAACAGACATCACGGATGGTAATTTAGGTGACTGCCTATGGCGGGGAAGAAGGCTGCTAAAGCCGCAAGCACGGATGAACAAGGCGCCGCACCGGCTGGAGCGAAATCCGGCGGTGTGGTCGGCTTGGCGCTGCTCGCCGTTGGCGCGCTGGCGACGTCGTTTGCCACAGTCTTTTTTCTAACGCCTACGGGGCCTTCTGCCGTTACACCCGAGTGTGCGCCCGGAGAATCGCCCGCAGTGGCCGAATCATCTATCAAGCCCAATCAGTCCTATGTCGAACTTCGGGATATTCTCGTAACGATCGGCAGCGAACCAGCAACACGGTACATCAAGCTGAAGATTGCGATCATTTGCGATTCCGGGAGCACATCAGCCGTCACTGATGCCGAGCCCGTGCTGATCGACGCCTTCACGAATTATCTGCGGTCGGTGGAGCTGACCGATTTCGAGAATCCGGGTTTCTATTCGCACATGAGGGACCAGCTGGGGCGTCGCTCGCAACTGGTGCTTGGCGGCGGCGTGTCAGATGGCGTGTTGATTACAGAATTCCTGCTGAGGTAGCGCGATGAATTTCGAACCCACAGACATTGCGATCATCCTGGTGTCGAGTGCGGCCTGCGTGTACTGCTTTGTGCTCAGCCGGCGCCTGAAGGCGCTGCAGAACACGAAGGACGGCCTTGGAGCCACCATCCTCGCCATGTCCAAGTCGATATCGGCCATGTCGAACTCGACTCAGGAGACCCGTTCCCATGTCGGCGAAATGGCCGGCCGTCTCGCTGGCCTCCTGGAAGAGGCCAATGCCACTTGCGCACGCCTGGAAACAGTTCAGTCCTCATTGGAAAACACACAGCAGAGCGCTGTCGACCAGGTCACAAATACGCAGACGGAACTCGGCATCATGATGCGGATCATCCTTGATCAGTCAAAGAGCCGGATCGTTGAAATGACGAACATGATGCAGGAATTCCGGGACCTGACCGAAGGCGATGCATCACGAGGCAACGTGTCTGTACCTGCACGCAGGTCTGCCATTCCGCATCCGGCGGACTAGCGCCATGAAATCAATGAACAATCGCGGTTCGTATGTCCTCCTGACGCTCGGCTTCCTCTTTTTCGTCGGCGCGGCTGTACGTTTCCTGCCGAGCAATCTCGCGACAGCGGCTGAAGCGCTCGCAACCGGCGCACACGCTGCCGAAGAAGCGACGCCTGAAACAGATCACGCCGCCGCAGCGCCCGAAGCCCGGCCAATGAACGAGGTTTGCCTGACCGCAGAGACTGCGGCAGCGATCGCAGCGGAGCAGGATCTTATCGCGGTGCAGGAAGACGAGTTGCAGGAAGAGAAGCTGGCGCTCAAGGCTCGCGCGCTTGAACTCGAAAGCCGCACGGCCGAACTCGACGCCTTGCAGGAAACGCTCGAAGCGCGCTGGAAGGAAATGCAGACCGTTTCCGACGAAGACCTGATGCATTTGGCGCGCATGTATGGCTCAATGAAGCCCGATCAGGCAGCGGCCATTTTCAATCAGATGGAGCCGGATTTTGCCGGCAACTTCCTGCGCCTCATGCGCAGCGAACAGGCGGGCCTCATCATGGCCAGCATGGAGACGCGGAAGGCCTACGCGGTAAGCCTGAAACTCGCGGAACTGAACGCTGATATCCGGAATTCAACGGCCTCCAACTGAGCCGCATAACCTTCTGGCGAGAATGTCGGCTTTTTGCTGATGACGTTGATGGCGCCGCCGGTGGTGTTGCGCCCGTACAGGGTCCCTTGCGGTCCGCGCAGGACCTCAACGCGGTCAAGATCAAAGAATGTTGCAAACTGGGCCAGCGGCGAGCCGATATAAGCCCCATCAGCATACAGACCCACGCCGCTGGAAGACGTCGTGTTGAAATCGTTCAGGCCCGATCCGCGGATGAAAATCTTGGGGTTGGCGGCCGCATCAGCAGCGGCAATGCGCACGCCGGGAACGAGGTTGTCCAGGGACACGACATTGGTGACGCGCTGCTTCTCAAGCGTAGAGGACGACATGGCCGTAATGGCGATTGGCACTTCCTGGACATCTTCGGCGCGCCTCTGGGCGGTTACAATGACACGCTCCAGAACCGCTACGGCGTCTTCTTTCTCGGCCTGAACCGACGCATCGGCACCTGGTTGCTGTCCCTGCGCAGTTGCGGTCGCGGGAAACAAGAGGGCCGCAGCGCTTGTACCAACAAGACGCAATTTCATTTAACTATCCCTATTATTCTTACTCAGAATCTGAGGATAGGGTAGCGATCACTATTTTTTTGCAATAGCTTTTATTACCATTTTATGATGTTAGATGGCCGTGTGCGATAAATGTGCAACGTGAGCCCGGGGAGCGCCGCAGAAATGAGCAGCCAACCGAAGAAGTCCGGTCGCAAGACGGCGAGAAAATTACCCGCGAAAGTGGATACGACAACAAAGCATATGCCTCAGCAGGCACGCGCCCAGGACACGTTCGAACTCATTCTCGAGACTGCCGGGCACCTTCTCGATGAAGTCGGGCTTGAAAAACTCTCCACAAACCTTGTCTGCAAGCGGGCAGGGCTCTCGCCGCCAGCGCTTTACCGCTATTTTCCGAACAAGTATGCCATCCTGAGGGAACTGGGCGAGCGGCTCATGGACCTGCAGGATCAGGCCGTTCTCGCATGGGTCGATAGTGGCGGGCTTAACACATCGACGTTCGAGGAAGCCGTCGAAAGCCATCAACGCCTTCAGGAAGGCGTCAATGAAATCACGCGCAAGTTTCCGGGCAACATATTCGTGCTCCGGGCGCTTCGGGCCATTCCGACATTGCGCGAAGTACGCCTGTCATCGCGCGACATGGTGGCCGAACGCCTGTCAGACGCCATGGCCAGGCGCGACCCACGGATATCCCGCGAACGGTTCGCTGCCGCCGCCCGCCTGACGACAGAACTCACCTATGCTGCAATGGAAATGGTGCTTGAAGAACCCGAACGTGACGCCGAACACATAAGCACGGAAGTCGCGCGGATGATCGTCAAATACTATGCTGGTCTCCAGGAAGACTAGAAAGAGCCTTCGCTTCAGACCACTTCCGTTCGTGTACCGCTTTCTTTTTTGGCCCCTCCCATGCTTCCCCGCTCTGCCGGAACGGACCGCAACTGGTAGTCCGTCTTTCGCAAGAGCCCGTCCTGAAAGCGCATGACACGGCCGGCGGCGAACGGCGTTATCTCGGACATGAGATCTAGTCCTGTCGCGAATGAAATATTCATTGTCGCCAATTCACAATTGCCGCCAGTGACGCTCCCTTATCGTTCCATCGCATAATGGCGGCCCTCATCTGGCTGACCGTGAATTATTGATTGCGAGGGCGGCGATGCTGAACTGGATGAAAAACAAGGCGGTAGACAAAAGCAATGACAGCGCTACCGATCCGAAAAATTTCTATGCCCTGCATCAGGACCAGCAGGTCGAGAGGTTGGTGAAAATCGGTCGCGCAGCGCTTGGTGCCTGGGGCATCAATGATGCCGACATCACGCTTATAAAGTACCGGGAGAACGCAGTCTTCAAAGTCGAGCCGGCGAAAGAGGGCCGCTTCGCAATGCGCGTCCACCGCGCAAATTATCATTCAGACGCTGAACTCGCTTCGGAACTCGTGCTGATGGACGCTCTGCGTCAGGCCGGGATTGCGACGCCCGAACCAATCGCAACCATGGAAGGGCACCAATTTGTCACCTTTCAGCATCCGGAAGTTCCCGAGCCGCGCCAGATCGATATTCTGGGCTGGGTCGATGGCGTATCTATCGGGGCAATCGAATCCCAATCCGGCAAAGCGGATGATCATTTGCGCGAGAACCATGTCATGGCCGGCCAATTGGCCGCCCAGATCCACAATTTCACCGAGCGCTGGGCGCCTCCTGCCGGTTTCACCCGCCGGCACTGGGATGAGGAGGGCCTGTTCGGCGACGATGGCCACTTCGGATGCTTCTGGGAATATGAACTACTGAGCGATGACCAGCGCCGCCTCCTTCTGGACTCCCGCGAGAAATTGCGCAGCGAGCTTTCCAGTTTTGGCAAAAGTCCTGACCGGTATGGCCTGACGCAAGGGGATTTTCTGCCTGAGAATTTGCTAAAGGAAGGGGACACCCTCCGGATCATCGACTTCGACGACTGTGGCTTCGGCTGGCATCTGATGGATCTAGCGACATCGCTGTTCTTCCTCGCCGGCGAACCGGGCTTTGAGACCGCTCTTGAGGGCCTGCTTGAAGGGTATCGTTCGCGACGGCCCTTGCCGGATGAGCACCTTGCCTTGCTCCCGGGAATGATCCTGGCGCGGGGCTTCAGCTACATGGCATGGGCGCAGAGCCGTGCAGAAACGGAAGCGGCGAAAGAGCTTGGTCCAGCGCTCGTCGAAGGTGTCTGTGCCCTGGCTTCTGAGTATTTAGCCGACGCCGGCCCGTCCGCAGCAGCGACACCGCCCATAACCGAAATACGTCCGGCCAGCGCAACGAAGACGCCGCGTCCGCTTGAGGGCAAGGTTGCGCTGATTACCGGGGCACGGTCTGCCCGGGGCATGGGCTTTGCCACCGCCCTCAAGCTGGCTGAAGCAGGTGCCGACATAATCATGACGGCGCGCACCAGCGGTCAGATTGACAGCCAGCTCGCCGTCACAGGCGATGATCGGTTCAAGACCTTCGAGGACCTGGTGCCTCAGGTGCTGGCCCACAATGTCAGGTGCATTGCGCTGCCAATGGACGTGTCGAATCCTGAACAGGTCAGAGCGGTCGTTGCCAGTGCGATCGAAACCTTTGGCGGCGTGGATATCCTCTTCAATAATGCGGGCACCGCCTTCGCCAGCGCCTTCATCGAGACGACATCGGAAGCGTTCCAGGAGGCCTTCAATATCAACGTCCTGGGAATGATCGAGGTCAGTCAGGCCGTAATCGCGTCGATGATTGAGAGGGGCGGCGGCAATATCATAAACAACGCTTCGATCTACGGTCTTGGGGCCGCCCCGTTTGTCTCGGCTTATGTGATGACCAAGCACGCGATTGTCGGCCTGACCAAGACAATGGCGCTGGAATTAGGCGAAGCCGGCATTCGCGTGAACGCGGTCTGTCCCGGCATGGTGCTGACGGAGATGGGCGACAAGGAATACGAAATGATCGCTGGTCTCGAAGGATGTTCCTTTGAGGAGGCGAGGGATGCCCTGGCCCAGCAGAATGCCCTGAAACGGGGAGCCCAGCCAGAAGAGGTCGCAAGCGTGGTGACCTTCCTCGCTACCGACTCGGCTTCGTTCATGACAGGCGTCGCGCTGCCAATTTCGGCCGGCCAGCCTGCCGGTCTGTGATCTCGATTTCCCAATTTTCGCAATTCAAGGATGCCCACGATGACGACCCGTAACGAGACTGTTGAACTGCACGAGACCTATCTCTCCAAGCACAAGCTTCCGCTTTTCCGCCAGTTCGGCTGGGATGTGGTGGAAGGCAAGCGGGAGGGCGTCTTCTTCTGGGACCTTAATGGCAAACGCTATTTTGACTGCCATGTGTGCGGCGGTGTCTACAATCTCGGCCATCGCAACCCGAAAGTGGTCAAGGCCGTACGCGACGCGCTCGACCATCTCGATCTCGGCAATCATCACCTAATGTCGTCGGAGCGCTCGCGCCTTGCCAAAAAGCTGGTCGAGTCAGCAGGGCAGACATCCTCCGGCGAACGCATGGGGCGGGTAGTCTTCTCGTCTGGCGGCGGCGAAGCTATGGATTTCGCGTTCAAGATGGCCAAGGGCTATACTGGAAAATCGACAATACTCTGCCTTGAAGGCGGCTATCATGGGCATACCGGCCTCTCCATGGGCGCAGGTGATGAGAAGTATACCGATGCCTGGAACTACAAGCCCGAAGGGTTCGTGAAGGTCAGCCTGGAAGACCTGGACAGGATCGAGACGTTCTTCGACGAGCATACCGCGGCCGTGTCCCTGGAGACGATCCCAGCAACACTGGGCATGAACATCATCCCCAGAAAGACAATGCAGCACATCCGCAAAGTGACGCGCGAGCATGGTATTCTGCTGATCCTTGACGAAATCCAGACTGGTTGCGGACGCTCGGGCCGCACCTGGGCCTTCCAGCATTATGACATCATGCCGGACATCTTCGCCACCGGCAAAGGCTTCTCGGGCGGCATCTATCCTATCGCAGCGACCGTCTACAGGGATGAGATGGAACGGGTCTACGAGCAGAATCCGATGATCCACTTCTCGTCCTTCGGTGGTAGCGAAATCGGATGTGCCGCCGCTGAAATCGTGATCGACCATGCAACCGATGCCGACTTTCTGGCCCATGTGAATGCGCTGTCCGGCTTTTTCAGGCACGCGGTAGATGACCTGGCCGAACGGTCCAACAAGGTGGCCGGACTGCGTCAGATCGGCATGTTCCAGGCCATCGAGTTTGTCGATGTCGCGACCTGTATTTCGGCCGTCGCGCGCCTGAACGAGAACGGTGTCTTTTGCGTCTTCTCCAATAATGACCGGGTGTGTGCGCAGTTCATGCCGCCCCTCATCATGACGCTGAAGGAGGCCGAAGAGCTGATGGCACTTGTCGAGAGGAGCATTGGTGAGGCGGAGTCGCTCGATCTGACCTCCTCGGAGTATTTCAGTACGCAGACGGAAGCCCGTATCCGGAACGTCAATCGCCGCCTGGACTGAAAGGCATATGAAAAATCGAGGTCAAACGCCGTCCGTCTGACGCATTGGGACGATCCGATGTCGCAAGAGTCCTAATCCCCAAGACTAGCCAATCGTAGCCTCTCCTCATGACGCCCGCTCAAATGGGTTGGGCGCAGCAACCAAAACAAGGGGTCTTTGATATGTACAGGTTTGTTCTTTTGCTGAGTGCTGCGGTCCTCGCCCTCGCACCCTCCGTCCTCGCGCAGGCAGCCGAGCCTCAAACACCCGCTGAAGAAGAGGCGACCAACCGGCTCAGCACGGTCACCATCACTGCGCAGAAGCGGGAGCAATCGCTGCAGGATGTCGGGATATCGGTGACAGCTTATACCGGCGAGCAGCTGAATGATGCGAACCTGTCTGACTCAAACGACCTTGCCCGGCTCGTCCCGGGGCTGAATATCGGCCTGCCGACCGGCGCCGGGAACCAGCCAGCCATTTTCCTGCGGGGGATCGGCCTGAACGACTTTGCGACAAACAATCTTGGCCCCGTCGGCGTCTATGTCGACGACCTCTTTATTTCCTCGCCGGGCGCGCAGGTGATGCAGATCTTTGACCTTGCGCGCGTCGAGGTGCTCAAGGGACCGCAGGGCACGCTCTATGGCCGCAACACAACGGGCGGCGCGATAAAGTTCGTGACCGCCCGGCCAACCGACGCGGTCGAAGCCGGCCTGACGGGGCAGTATGCCGAATTCGGTACCACGAAAGTATCAGGTTTTCTCTCCGGTCCGATTTCAAGCGCAGTCCGCGGCAGGGTTGCGTTCGAGAAGAATGACTCCGACGGGTACATAACAAATAGGTTTGACGGGTCGGATGCAGGCGGCACCGATAATCTGTCCTTTCGCGGCCTGCTCGACGTCGACTTCTCTGCCAGCCTTTCGGGCGAGTTCGGTGTTTATGGGTCTGTTGTTGATCAGCCGGGGCCACGCTACCGCAGCCAGGGCGCGCTCAGCCCGCTCGATGCCGCGACCCCGTGTGACACACCGGCCATCATCGCCAATGATTGCGTAAATGTGCTCGGCTTCCAGAACCCTGACGGCTTCTACGCTGTCGACCAGGACACACCGGCACGCCTGGGTGCAGACAGCTACGCCGCCCAGGCCAAACTGCTCTGGGAGTTCGACGGTTTCAGCATCACATCGATCACTGGCTATCAGTCGCTGGACAAGGTCTTTCTCGAGGATAGTGACTCTTCGCCGGCGAATATCCTGACGGTCCAGTATGGCGTGGAGTCTGAGGACATGAGTGAGGAGATCCAGATCGCGGGAAGCCAGGACAGTTTGAACTGGCTGCTGGGCGGATTCTATTCCAATTCAACACTCGACCAGGACCAACGCCTGGATCTCTACAAGGCATTCCGGCCACTGATTGAATCAGTCGACCCGCAAGCATATCCAGACGGGTTCGACCCGGCCGGCGTCGCGATTGGCGTGCCGGCGCTAGACTACCGCACGGTGAATAGTCTGGAAACAAAGGTCTACGCCCTCTTCGGCCAAGCCGATTATGCGTTCACCGCAAAGTGGCGGGGCACTCTCGGCCTGCGCTACACCAAGGAAGACAGGGACTTCACGCAGGAAGCGAGCCTCGACGAAGCAGCGCTGGGTTCCATTCCTCTCTTCGACTTCAGTGACGATCAGAGTGATGAAGAAGTATCCTGGAAGCTCGGACTCGACTATCTGCCCTATGAGGGCGGCCTGCTCTATGCCAGCGTCGCCAATGGCTTCAAGGGTGGCGGCTATAATGGCGGCTTCCTGTTCGACGTTAGTGAGCAGAAGCCTTATGATCCTGAAACGGTAACCGCTTATGAGGTGGGTTTGAAAACAGACCTCGCCGACGGCCTGGCGCGCCTCAACGCTGCTGTCTTCTACAATGATTACAGCGACATGCAGATATTTACCGTCGTGTCGGGCGGCGGTCCGGTCGCGTTCCAGGTGCTGGACAATGCGGCCAATGCCGTGACGTAGGGGGCCGAGATCGAGTTGACCGCGCTGCCAGCTGAAGGGCTGCACCTATCCCTGGGACTTGCCTATCTCGAAACAGAGCTCAAGGACTATCAGACCGACAGCGGGGTCGATTTCTCAGGAAACGCACTGGTCCAGGCGCCTGAATGGAGCGCCAATGGCATGGCCCGGTATGAGCGACCGCTCTTCGGGTCTCTCCTTTACTCTGCACAGGTTGATTTCAGTTTCCAGGACCAGGTCTACTTCACTTCCGACAATACCGAGCCGCTGTCCCAGGATGCGTATTGGCTTTGGAACGCTCAGGTCGGGGTGGAAAGCGACTCGGGACGCTGGCATGCAGCCCTGTTCGCTAAGAACATCGGCGGCAAGGAGTATTACTCGCACGGGTTCGACCTGGTCGACACGATCGGTACAAACCAGCTGATGCTCGGCGCGCCGAGTCAGATCGGAATTGAGCTGGGCATAAATTATTGATCGCCTGCGTCGCCGGCGAAGTCTTCCCCTTGCGCATCGCGAAAACGTGAAGGTGTCGTGCCGGTCTGCTTCCTGAAAGCCTTGATGAAGGCGCTCGTGTCGCAATAGCCCAGCAAGTAAGCGATTTCGCTGATCGACATGGAGGTTTCGGTAAGGTGATGGGTGCCGGTTTCGTGCCGCACCTGCTCCAGGAGATCGGTAAAACTGACTCCTTTCTGCTTCAGCCTGCGCTGCATTGTGCGCGGCTGGAGTCCCATGACGCCAGCGATATTCTCGAGGGTCGCCGTGCCCCGCGGAAGCAACTGGCGGATATGGTAGACCACATCGCCCTCAAGGCTTTCGCTCTTGGGCACGGCGGCCGCCATGTCCCGCAGATGGCGCTTGATGACCGGGAAGAGCTGCAGATCGGCGAAAGCGATCCGCTTATTCTCATAAATGCGGGGATAGAAAATCGCATTTGTCGGCTGATTGAAAAGGGGTCGTACACCCAACGCATGCTCGTACGCATCCATGCCTGCGATGGGATCATGCTCAAAAAAGACATCAGACGGCGTGACTGGACGCTCGTTCAGCCGGTCGACGATATTTTTCACATAGGCAATTGAAAACTCGGCATCTTGCGCTCTGTGCTCAACGGCCGGATGAGTAATCGCATATTCAACACCGATATCATCTTTCGTCTGGCGGAACGCGAAATGCGTCCCGGTCTGCCAGATCGTGGCGTGAGAGACGACATTTCGGAGCGCGTCGCCAATCGTTGGGGAATTGAGCACGAGATACCCGAAGGCGCCCCAGCGTGCCGGATCCTGGCGCCCTCCCACATTCAAACCGATTGTCGCGCATCGCGTTGCCTCTTCAGCGACCTTCAGAAGACGTGTGAACTTCGCCAGTTCAATCATTTGATAAGGATCGCTCGAAACCCTGACATCGATACCTGCATCGAGGAAGACCAGTTCGGCCTCCAATCCACATTTACGGATGAAGGCCGCGATATCGCCCGTGGCAGCCGCACTGACGACTGGTATCGATGAGATTGCGCCCATGTCTTTCATAATCCGAATTCGTCTTTCTTCACGGCTTGTGAAATGGAAAACCACAGAAGGCTTCCAGTCCAGCGATAACTCCGTCGTGGTCCAACTTATCATCCCACCGCACAGGAAAGTCTCGACCACGTCTTGGATCGCGAGCCATTACTTCAACGAGACATTTTTACTGTCCCTGCTGGGAAGAATGGCAGTTTCAATGAACAGCGATCCGCAAGCGATGTAACGTAAAATTCGGGTTTTGGAGCATGCTGACACGATCGGTGATGGCAGCAAGGCAAGTCGGTTTATCGCGATTGGACGCTCGAGCTTTTATCGATGGCGCAAGGCCTGTGCAGGCAAGGGTGAGACGTATCGCAGAGGGAGGGCGAATGCGGCGTCGAAGGGATTGGTTTCTATAACCTTGTTGCTCGCGAAGCTTCCTTGCGATTGAACAGAACGCGCAAGACGGTCCTGAAAGTCGAATGGCGGTGACGGCTCCGTCCGGAGCCGTCACCCGGCAAGTCAGCCCTTCGGATTGTAGAGGTTTACGTGTCGGCCTTTCTCGCCGTTTTCGGGCGCGAGATTTGCGTAGATCTTGCGCAAGCTGATCTACGGGTCCGCGAGGGTAATCACGGCATCGTCGCGTTCCGATGCCTTCGACTTGCGCCTCTACTCCCTCAAAAACATCCAGCACGCGTCAGTGGCACTAGCTTTGTGTTCGATGTTACGTGAGGCGTTGATGTCAATTTCGAAACGCCCGCTCACTCGCTGACACTCGGGGCACTAGCCTTAACATCCAGGAGAACGCTCTGAATGAGTCTGTGCGCTTCTTTGTTCTCCTCTGGGTGAACGAGCGCCAAGGCGACCGAAAGCTTGCAAGCTAGTCCGTGCGGTGAGGATGCTTTTACCTCAGGGAGCGTATTGAGCAGCCTTTGATTCAGCTTGTAGAGCTTATCAAGACGATTACTGATAGCATCCAATTGGCTAGCCTCTGGAAGAGCTGCGCGCTCCCGCCTGCTCAGTTGGAACCAGTGGTGCTCACGGATTAAGTAAGACTCAAGTCTTTGCCAGTGCTTCGCAAGCACCTCCTGTTCATCATGTCGCGCAAGCCACTCTAAACAGGTTGAAACTGCCTTGTCGGGTTCGGTCTTTTCTAAGCTAGGCAATTGCCCGGAAGCGTGGCGCTCGATTATCTGGCGCGATGACGTGCTTGACATGATCTGCCTCCTGGCCATGGGCCGGCAGGAGCGCCGCGCCACCTGAATACATACTATAGTGCATAACACTAAAGTATGTAAATGGCTATTCTTCCAGCATGGATATGCGAAGGCTGGTGGGCCGTAACTTTGCGCGTCTTCGTCGCGAAAAGCGCCTCACTCAGGAGGAGGTCGAAGCGCGCTCAGGATTCAGTCAGCAATATTTGAGCGGTCTGGAGCAGGGAAAACGCAATCCGACCGTGGTCACCTTATATGAACTTGCTCAGGCGATTGGCGTATCGCATCTTGACCTAGTGATGCCGGATAGCCAATCGTCGTCAAAGAAATAGTGAGAACCGCCTACCTTAGGCTCCTAAGCAGGTTTTCATCAGGCAAACTCCGTCCGATTTTCACGCTCAAGGAACAAGGCTACCCGTGGGAGAATGCCGGACCTTAGCGAACGCCAACGCGACGGGGCAACCGCCGGGAGGGGTATTGAGCAATTATTTTATTCAATAAAATAAAGCTGTTGGTGCCAGAAGAGGACTCGAACCTCCACTCCCTTGCGAGAACTACGACCTGAACGTAGCGCGTCTACCAATTCCGCCATCTGGGCACGGGGTAGGAAGGCGGTCAAATACGTGTTGATGCAGCAGTCGTCAACGGGAAAACTGTAGGGCACTGCCGCAGAAACGATGGTGACCCCGGCGCGATTCGAACGCGCGACCTACAGATTAGGAATTTATACCAGGGGTTGAATTGCATTGTTGCGATTTGAGAATATCCAATAAAAACAGCTCTTGTTTTGCCTCACTTTGATATACATTGTTGGGTCAAGTTTGAAAAAGTTACCAAAGTTACCACGGAGCCCGAATTTTCCCGAAAATACAGTGCTCATGTCTGTAGGTCGGGTTACCGCGGGTTACCAGATGAGCGCCCTTGGCGTTTAAGCGGCCTTGCGACTTTTCACAATGCTGTTTCTAGTCCCCGCCAAACGCCTCTGAATACACGCTCTCTACCTTCTCGACCTCCGGCGCAGTCAGCAACGCGAACTCTCCTTCACGGGCCCGTTTGGATAGCCGCCCATCGTTCTGACTGAGGAAATGGTAGAGGAGATCAATCGTCTTGTCGGGCATTTCGACAAGCGCTTCCACACCGGCCTTGAAGCGATCATAGCTTCTCAGGAATGCGACCTCCCTTGGGAGGTCCGTTTCGATTGTCTGGCGCACGCATGACATCAGGAATTCCGCGTGGGGCGTCGCATCGAAATATCGATAGAGATCCGACGTGTCGTTCTGCACGTCGACATTGCCAGCGGGCGTCGCACGCCAGTCCACGAAGGGCAGTATCCGGCGAGAGTGGGATTCCAGCACGCGGCGGTATGCCTCGATGCGTTCCAGGATAGCGCTCGAAATCGGGAATACCAATCCCGGCGGGTTGAACCCGGCACGCGCGAGGACGTGGTGGATCAGGTATCTGTGCAACCGGCCGTTTCCATCCTCGAATGGGTGGATGTAGACAAATCCGAATGCCAGGACGGAAGCGGCGACGATGGCGTCCATCGAGGACGCATACTGATCGTCAAAGGCCAGCAGCCCGTCCATCAAGGCGGGCAGATCCTCGGGCCGGGCACTGACATGATCCGGAATTGGCGCACGCGTCACGCGGTCGTGCGTACCCACGAACCCGCCTTCATTGCGATAGCCCTTGTGCACAAATCGCGTGTCACCGAGGACGAGTTCCTGCAAGCGCAGGAGTTCTGCATGGCTGAGCGAGCGCCCGCCCGCTTGCCCGATCGCTGCGCCCCATCGCTGGATCCGGTCCTGCGGCGGGCTTTCGCCCTCGATCGCATAGCTGGCTCTTGAATCATTGAGCAGCAGGAAAGCGGCGGCACGCGTAATCATGTCCCCTGGCACAGATCCGATTGCGGCGGCTGCCTCGGTCTTCAAATCCAGTTTCAGCAAGGCCTCAATGTCCGCCGTCCGGAAAACGAGCGGACAGAATGCCGGTGTGCCGGGGAGATTGTCACGCACACGATGACGACGGGAATTCCTGGAGCGGCCGGCAAGTTGCTGCGTCTCGTCGATAGCATCCACATAGTTGCCCGTCAGGGCATCGGGCAGGTCCACTGCTTCGCCGAGAAGCCATTCATAGAGAAACCAGGCACGGCGTGCATACTGGCTGGTCGGCGCTGCTGTCACGAATTCTTCGATCGCACCGGGGCCAACGGCCCGGAACAGGGATTTCAGGACGAGCAGGTCCACGCCTTCATACTTCAAGGCAAATGTCAGGTGGCCTGCAAGGCTCGGCTCTGGCGCGTGGCGCTTCGTGTAGACAGTCCAGTCTGGCACTTCCACCACTCGGTAGTCCGCGCGAAAAGCTGAAAGCAAATGGGGAGGCGGGATGAAGAGGTCATATGCCGCTATCAGCGCAGCGTAGCCGACGGGCTGCGTGTCCTCCGGGACCATACGATCCCGAATAATTCTTACATCTCGTCCGAAATCGATATTTTTGTCATTCATTTCGAAAAATCATTATATTCGCGGCAATTCACGTTTTTCTATATAGTCGAAAAACGATTACAAATCTCGTACAGTTTTTATTATTTGTGATTTATTCGAAAAATTATTATTCGAAGCTGTGCTGGCACATTTGAAGCAGGGCCTGATAAATCGTTTGAATTCAAGAGAGGGAGCCGCGCGCGATGCGTTACACTACAATAGAAATTCCCGTGGTGTAACTGCCCTGCCCCTCCTTCGCCTTGGCGGATAAATCACACATTTTCTACCTTCAGTAATATATCTTTCTATTTAATGGAGCTTTTGGCACGCCTCCTGCTTGGGCCCAGTCGATAGACAGGAGTCAGGTATGACCCAATTCATTTCGCCGCTGGACGATACGCTCATCCGTTTCGATGCCGCAGCCGCGCTTCTGGCGAACCGAGAGCCCAACGCGACCCCGGATGCCATGCTGGAAATGCTTGTACAGGCAGCCTGGCGCGGCGATTACAATCCGCCCTGCCAGTATGAAGATAATGACTATGATCACTCACAACGCGATGATCCGGACAACTGGCTGCGAATCCCGATCGAAGCACCGTCTGCAAGTCTCACCGAAGGGCAACTCAGTCTCAAACCGCGACCCTTCAAATACTACGAAGGCGGCTGCGAGACCCTGCTGAGCGTCATGTATTGTATGAGGCTCCTGCCAGGTGATCAGTCCGCCTGGGACGATCTGCTCAATAATGGAAATGGCAGAATGTATCTGCATGGCGCGCAAGATGCCCTGACAGCACTGGTCGGCCTGCCCCTCAACACGTATTCAGAAGCAGGTCGCGCCTATTTCGCCGGGCTCTATATTCCGCGCCGCATGCTGCAGGCCTGGCTCGACCAGCGGTCGTCCCGGTTCCTCCGTCTCTTCAACCACGATCAAGCGTCGGACCATCACCCAATCACTGAGCCTGCCAATGATCGACACAGTCACGCGGCCCAGACCAGGCGCGGCCGTCCGGCCCTCGGCGCATGGCCCGCGATCGCCGCCTGGGCATTGGAGCTCAACGAGAGCGATCCGGATATGCCACGCAAGGAACTCGCTGGCCGGCTATACGAACGCGCACTTCAGGAATTCGAGGCTGCCGATGTCCCGAATGAAACCACGATCCTCAGGCGGCTTGCCGGCATGCTCGACGATCGCGAACCGCCTATGCGGGGCGATGCCTGAGTTTGTGCCAACAATGAAAGGATTGCGTTTCATGGCTGTCCCTTGCGGCAGATCCGGCCGCATGGATGCGCAAGCACAAATGAGGATGCAATAAGACGAAATCATTCCTCTTTTTCGCCTGCGCGCCGCGTGCTGGGCTTGAGCTCACTCATCACGAGAGGAGCAGAATCCCATGTCCAGACCCGATCACAATCTTCCGGAAATCGAGGATATCCTTCAGGACAATCCCGGTTGGCTAGATGAAGCCATCGACACCCCTTCCGTTTCCAGACTGACGGGCGTTCCAGCCTGCACCCTGGCCACGTGGCGCTGCCGTGGCGGTGGACCACCGTTCATGAAGCTCGGTTCAGCTGTGCGCTACCGGCGCCGGACTGTTCTCAAATGGCTGGCCGAATGCGAAAAGTCCGACGCCGACACCTCGCCCAAGCGCCATGTCTGAACCGACGCGGCCTCTGTCCATCCGCCTTGCCGCGTCCGACATTGATCAGTTGACGGCACGCGCCCGGCGCATCTCCGGCACGCCGACAGGTGTTGCGCGCGAATTGATCCGGTCCGGCCTGACCCATGGCGATCCGTTCACGCAAGCTGAGCGGCTCCTCAAGATCGAACGACGTCTCGCGGTCCTGTCCCAGGACCTGCAGGCTGTTGCCAATGCAGCCACCCAGAACGGCGGATCACTCGGACGCGTGGAGTCAATGTTCGACGAATTGCTCCATGCCCTCAGCGGTCAGCCGACACGTCAGGAAGCATAGATGGGCTCTCTAAAGAATACCTTTCTCGTCATCGGCTTCGTCTCCGCGCTTGCCGCCTATGGCGCCTACAAGGTCGGCTTCGATTGGATGCGTCCGGGCGCAATCGCCGAAGACGGCCTGTTCGCGCGTCATGATGCGGCCTTCATGGATCTCTGTGGCAAGGCACGGATCACATCCATTATCCATGATCCCGCCGGATCATACCACTGGCCGCGCTGCCGGGCTGTCATGCAGCACTACGGCACGTACGAAGCGTTCAATCTTCGTCACAATGGCGTTGCAGGCCTCGGCGCCCTGTCAGCCCTCAGTCTGCTCGGCTTTGCGCATCTTGCCATGGCGGAAAAGTCTGCCCCCAAAGTCGTACGCGGTCCCGTGCGCCTGACCGGAAGAAAAGCATACGCCGCGATAAGAAAGACAAGCCGAAAGGAGATCCGGCAGACCGGTGAGGGGATCGACTTCCCGCCCGGCCTCCCCATGAGCCGAGACCGGGAATCGCGTCACTGCCTGATATCCGGGTCGGTGGGCTCCGGCAAAACCCAGACCATCCAGCACATGATCCTGGAAGCCATGCGCTGGGGCGACAAGATGCTCATCCTCGACACCAAGGGGGACATGACCGAACGCTTGCCGGGCGAGATCACGCTGATTGCACCGCAGGACAAGCGATCAGCGGTCTGGGATATCTCAGCCGACTGTGTCACCAAGCAGGACGCGCGGGAGCTGGCTGCCCGGTTCATCCCGAAAAGCAGCGACCCGATGTGGGCAGAGGCCGCCCGCGAGCTGCTCGTTGCCTGTATCGTCAGCCTCCAGCATGAAATGCCCGCCACCTGGTCATGGGGCGATCTCCATGCCCGCGCTCTGCTGGGTGCCGACGAATTGAAAGACATGGCGCTCGTCCATCATCCGGCCGCCGCGCAGATGATCGGCGATCCGGCCAGCAAGACGGCCATGTCCATCCTAACCACGTTCAAGGCACATATTCATGTGCTGGAAGCAATGGCAGAAGCCTGGAGCGCAGAGGATCAGGAAAAGTTCAGCGCTGCGAGCTGGCTGACAGACCCCCACGCCACCCAACCTGTCATCCTGCAACGCGACGGGCGCTACCCCCAGCTGACCAATGCCTGGATCGGAGGTCTGGTCAGTCTGTTGTCATCGCATGTCTGCAGTCCGGCGTTCAGCGAAAGCAGCCAGCGCCGCATCTGGCTCTTTCTTGACGAATTTCCGCAACTTGAAGCGATGGATGACCTGGCTTCCCTGCTGGACCTTGGACGATCAAAGGGCGTGTGCGTGGTGCTGGCTGCTCAGGACACATCCCAGATCCGCATCAGGTATGGCCGCGACCGGACCAATGCCTGGCTGTCGATGATCGGCACCCATATTATCGGTCGCATGAACCCCGGTGAAGGGGCCGAGGATATCAGCCGGGCCATCGGCATGCAGGAGATCGAAAGAGAATCACGTAGCAAAAGCCATTCCGGCGGAAACAGTTCGGTCAGCATATCGACAGAACACTCGCTGCGTGCGGTGATGACGTCGAGCGAGCTTTCGTCTCGTCTTGGCCGCAAGGGTCGCAAGGTCCGAATGCTCGTGCTGGGCTTCGGAGAAAACGTTCACGAAATCGACCTGCCGATCACGATCCTTCCGCCTCAGCGTCCCGCGAATGTCCCGGCTGCCTGGACCCGGCCAGAGCAGAAAACGGCAGCCCCCGAACCGTCGCCTGTACGCCCTGCCTCACCGAGCCAGCGGCCGCAAAAGGCAGGCCTGCTTTCAGCCGACGACATTGCACGCATTCGCAAGCCAAAGCCCGGAAGCGTGGACTGATGGTCGCCTCCATCTCCGCCCGCAAATCGGTTGGCGCCGCTGTCAGCTATTTCAAGCACATGGCCCATGACGAATACTATACCGGCAAGGGTGAGGCCGAAGCGGAAGCAGACGGCGAATGGGACGGACGTGGCGCAGAACGCCTCGCCCTGGAAGGACCGGTCTCGAAGGCCGACTTCGAGGCAGCCCTCAACGGCATCGACCCGAAGACCGGCGAGCGCCTCACCCAAATCGGCAAGTCGCACGCACCTGGCTGGGACATGACCTTCTCGGCCCCGAAATCGGTCTCGGTCATGTGGGCGCTTTCGCCACCAGACGACCGCAAGACAATCGAAACCGCGCACCGCCAGGCCGTTCACGCTGCGACCACCCATCTCGAAGACCATCACGCGTTCACCCGGCGCGGCAAGGGCGGCGCTATCCGCGAACCGGTCGCCGGACTGACCATCGCCCGGTTTCATCATCACACCAGCCGCGATCTTGATCCTCAGCTGCACACGCACGCGTTCATTTTCAACACCGCCCCGCGCCGCGACGGCACCTGGGGCAGTCTCGTCAGCCGCGACCTCTACAAGGCCCAGAAGGAAGCCGGCGCAGTCTATCGCCAGCACCTCGCCAACACGCTCGAACGCGAGGGCCATTCCGTCGAACGCTTCGGTACAAGCTTTCGCCTGAAGGTGATCCCCCGCGACGTCGAGCGCGCCTTCTCCAAACGCAGGCAGGCTATCGAACAGGCGGCCGACAGATACGGCTACCATACGCCGAAGGGCATGGAACTCGCAGCGCTGCGCACACGCCAGGCCAAGCGGCCAAGAGAGCGTGCCGCACTGTTCCAGGCATGGCAGGCAGAGGCCGGAACGCTCGGCTTCGATCTCGCCAGGGCGCGCCAGCAGCAGGCTCATACCGGCGCCCAGACCCAGCACGTACCGATGCGAACTCACCAGGCTCCCACAAGATCGCCAGCCCGTATCTTGCCCTCAGCCCAGCAGTTGATCCGCGCCATCGCGTTGGCCTCGCGAGCCTCATCCAGTATGCAAGGCGTGCAGGTAAATTTGCGTCGTAAACACGGCGACCGGGAATTCGACCGGGAAAGCTGATACGCGTAGCCGATCAACTGGATAAAGTGCGACGGGTCTCGAAGAGAATCATTTGCCTTTTACCGGCAATATCGTAACTTGCCGGTAAATGTCCTTTTCTCAACTCCCTCTCGTGATCCAGACCAGCTATGCCGAACTGCTGGACCAGCTGCGCATCGCAGCCATTTCAGAGTTCCCGACAGGTTCAACATTCCGGAAGCGCAAAATTTCCGGGCGCGATTACTGGTATGTTCAAGAGCCAACGGGCCCGACCGGGCGTCCGCCGGAGCGTTACATCGGTGCCGATACGCCCGAACGCCGCAGCCTCATTGAAACGGCCCAGCGGGCGAAAGTGGACGCCGATGCGCGAAGGGCGATTCGACGCTCTCTCACAGGGGCCGGACTACCGGAACCGGATTCACTCACCGGATCGATCATTGAAGCGCTGGAAGAGGCGGGCACTTTCCGTCTACGCGGCGTGATTGTGGGCACGATAGCATTCCAGACCTATTCGGGCCTGCTCGGCGTGCGCCTGCCGGGGGCGGCGATCCGCACGGGCGATCTCGATCTTGCGCAGGACTATGGCGTCTCGGTCAGTCTTGATGACGCATTGGACACCTCGCTTCTCGACATCCTGCAATCGGTTGATCCGGGCTTTCGACCTGTCCCGGGAATCACCAATCCAAATATCGCAGCGACCTATGCCCGGCCCGGCGGCTACCGGGTCGATGTTGTCACGACCAATCGCGGAGCGGACCGTGACGATCCCGTCCGACTGCCGAGTCTCAAATCAGACGCTGTCCCGTTACGCTACCTGGACTTCCTCCTGAAGGACACGGTCGAGGCCGCTGTGCTCACGCGGTTCGGAGCATTGGTCAATGTGCCCTCACCGGAGCGATATGCGGCACACAAACTGATCGTCAGCGTCTTGCGCCGCGCGGCCGGCCCGAGTGCAATCAAGTCAGACAAGGACATCGTCCAGGCGAGTCTCCTTATGGAAGCATTGATCATGCAGCGCCGCGAGGACGAGCTCGCCGCCGCGCTAAGCGAAGCAGCTGATCGCGGAGCAAGCTGGCGTCAGCATCTCATCTCCGCGTCCGCGAACTTGTCCGATCATCTGCGCGAATTTGTACTTTCGATCGTGCACGAAAACGATGGGTCGGCGGCGCACTGAGCGTGTACAAAAAAATCGCGATCACCACAGCAGGACACAGCTCAGTTCGTGCGGCGATGTATTCGTCGTAAGCAGCGACCGTGTACGGGTTTATTCTTCCAAATTCCCTTTGACTGTGGGTGTTCCAGACAGGATCGCTCGCGATCTGTCAGCATCGAAGGTGCATGGGGTGTGAAACGAAACATCCCCTTTTGTTCTTCGCAGCAGCGGAGACATCGGGGCAAGTTGGAACAGGTCGAGCGTTCGATGCGGATTGGTTTTTCTATGTTCCTTCAGGGTCTTAGACTCGGGACAAGATAGACGCCAATCCACCCTGACAAGCTTCAGGGACGTCATCGAACAGGCATGCGGGCTTTCGGATTTTCTCTTCCCCGTGTGTCCTGAAGCTTCCCCAGGATGTGCAAACTTTTTGTCCTGATGGGGAAGCATCGGGAGAGACCCTATGCCTGCCAAACTGAAACCAATCGCGAGAAATCCGAAAGCCAGTTCAGCCGACCGTTTCGAATGGGACAGTAAAGTTCCGGGTCTTGCTCTACGCCATCGTCAAGACCGAAAGCCAGCTTGGTATGTTCAGATATGGACCGATGGACGAAATGTACGGCGTTCGATTGGTCCAGAAAAATCACTCTCATTGGAACAAGCCCGTGA